>Ga0209308_10000078_pt1 | contig 92785 bp, 96 predicted proteins | sample COGITO_mtgs_1204_3_FD_184806 | JGI IMG/M metagenome (GOLD analysis project Ga0209308, IMG submission 184806) | Pelagic marine microbial communities from North Sea - COGITO_mtgs_120405 (SPAdes) (version 2) | ecosystem: Environmental > Aquatic > Marine > Epipelagic ... | reverse complement strand
GAATTGCTGGGTGTATCCTATACAGAATACTAACCTTTCCGAAGAGAGATTATTTCATAATAGTTTGAGAATTGCTGGGTGTATCCTATACAGAATACTAACCTTTCCGAAGATAGAAGATTCAATTTATTACATCCTTAATCCCAATTACATATAATAAATGTAATATATTCTTATATCAATTTTTATTATATTATATTAAAAAAATATCTTCTTCAAAATATTTAATAATTCAGTTTTATTTTCATTGCTTAATTTATCCCATTCTAGTGCTTCTATATTTACATACTTGATGTTAACAATCATGTCACCACCTAATAAGCCTTTATTTTCCAATATTATTTTATCTAAATTTAATGGCCGTATTTCAATATTTATGTAATTTCCATCAATATAATTTATAACCTTTGTTGTTCCCGATAAATATTCATATAAATTAATATTCGTAGTTGTAATTAAATCAATTTTACCATCATTATTGAAAACGTGTTTATATTTGGATTTTTCTGGGCTATTTTTAGATAATATCATTTTAATTTGTATTTCGTGCTCTATCCCATCATCATCTATATACTGACGAGTTAAACAAGGAAACTCTTTTTTACATAGTATACTTATATTAAATGGTTCATTTACGCCTTTTAATATAATTTGTAATTTTTTTTTTTTAGTATTTATTAAATCGTAATATGATATTGGTAAAACTATACTGTGTTTAATTATAGATGTAGACGGATTATAATATTTTCTATTTCTAATGCCTTTATTAAAAAACATTTTAGCCACATCAATAAAAGTTTTTTCAATTTCATCTTTATTAGAAAAGAAATCATCATATATATCATTCCAAAATTTGCAATCCATATCTTTATACATATCAAAATCTTTACCCAGGTCATCAAAATTATATTCAAAATTATTAAAATCATTTGTTAAACACCCATAATTATCAAAGTCTTCTAATGCTTTTTTATATGCAATACTTGCGTTTTTAAATTTTTCTATTTTCGTATTTTTAATAGCATCATCCTTAATGTTGCAAAGTTTATCTGGGTGGCATTCTAATGCTATTTTCTTGTATATACTCTTAATATCTTCGCGCGTATAATTAGATAAATTACATCTATCTAATTCAAAAATTTCTATATACATTATTTTAATATTATGATATTTTATTCTTTATATTATGAATATATAGTCCATTCGGGCCAGATTTCCTTCATATCACTTTCTGTAATTCTTCTATATGGTCTAATTTTATAAAGTTTCTCCATTCTTTCTTCATAATTGTCTTGTGGTCTTTTAACAAATACTGCTTTTTTCCTATAACCGTCTTCGTCGGCGCCCAATTTATTTTTAACTGGATTGGATTTTAACGGAGATATATAATATAATGCTAGCGTTTTTCTATACATGCCTTCCGGACATTTTATAATTTCAGGCACTCCATGCCAACTCATCTCAGACGTTTCAAATATAATAGCCTTGTTTTTACTCGGATAACATTTAGATACACATTCAGTCATATCAGCATTCCATAATTCCGTCGCACCATTCCATTCTTCTTTCCATTCGGTATTTAAATAATATATGATATTGAGCCGTCTTTGTCTATTTTCCAATATAGGATGTTTCTCATAATCTAAATGCATATTTAATCTTCCGTATCTTGGATGAAAATGTATACCAGAACCATGTAATGTATCATCAACTTCAATATCATTAATATTGAAAATATGACGTAATTTATTAACAAAAGTATCATCTGATAAATGCCTAACAAGGTTATTAATTTCGGTACTAATTTTATCTTTTTTATCTAATACATATTTTACTTCGAGTGGATTATAATATTTCCAAAAATCGTCAGTAATATTATCTGGTAAACTATTCACAATTTTATTATAATATTCATCATCTAAAAAATTATCAATTATGATGTTATTGAAAGGAGTATTATTTACTTCAATATCTCTATTAAACCAGTCGCCATAAATGTTCATATAAAATAATAAATATATAATTATATAATGTCACTAATATTTATATGATTAAAAGCGCGTGGGAAAAATTGCAAGAAAAATTTCCTGAAATTATAAGAAATAATAAAACGTATAATGATATTGTTATTAATATTTTATTATCACCAAATAATCTATTATTATATTGTGCTTATGGTTTTCCAATTGATTTAATTATAGATACAATATTGATTGAAAAATTCAAAAAAAACAATTTTTATAGAACCGCTCATGTATGGGATAAATCTATATATTATTACGAAAATCAAGATTTTATAGAAATAGATTTAATGAATCCTGAAAATATCAAGAATATAGATAAATTAACAAAATTTTTACTTCATATTGTTAATACTAAAAATATTAGTTTAGATAAACATTTAATTATATTAAAACATATAGATTTATTATATAGACATTATTATGAATTTCGTATATTATTAGAAAGATTTTCCAATAACATAACATTTATATCAACAACACATCATATCTCAAAAATTGAAACACCAATACGTAGTAGATATAGCTTATTTAGAATACCATTATTTACTTTTGCGGAAATAAATGATATATATGTAAATTATCTAGATATGTCAGTAAATGAATATTTGGCTTCAAATGAAACAAGAGATATAGTCAAGTGTGTATTTATTACAGATAACGAAAGTCTGCCAAATAAAGAATTAATAACAAAAACATTTGTTAATTACAATTACCCACCATTTGTTGATTTTATAAAAACTTTTAATAAAAACAATATCGATGATATTAGGATTCTTTCCTATAAATGTTGTCAATATAATATTAGTATAGCAAAAATAATTAATGATTTTATTAAATTAGTTGATGAAGAAGGAGAATACTTATTAAAGATCAAATACCCTAAACTAGCAAAAAAAAACCATAAAATTTACAAAAATAAGTTAAAAATAGAAATAATAAGTATTGGGGAAAATATTGACTATATGCTATCACAAACTAATAAATGCAAAGAACCAATATATATAGAACAGTTGCTTTGTCAATTACTTATTTAATCAGGTGGTTCATCTATAATTGCTGGGTAATTTTTATTTACACATTTCATTGATATATATTTATCATTTACAACAATATCCTGTTTTTCAATACTGAAATTATCATATATTAAGCTCGTATCAATAAACTTATCACACTCGTATTTTTTATCAAATATAAGTGTCATATATACGTATTTGATCTTATCTAAATACTTTTCAAGACACTCATTATATAGCAAAGCACCACCTATAATAAAACCTGATTCTATATCATCATTTCTATTTAAATGATTAATTGCTGTTTCAATAGAATCAACAACGATTATATCATCCCCATTATCAGCTTCCTTTTTCATTTTTTCATATTCATTGCTGGTAATAATAATATTTACCCGTTTTTTCAATGGAGTGTTAGGTATGGAATGCCATGTGTTTTTACCCATTATAATACAGTTTCTCTTAGCATTGTTATTAACTGTCGTAGTAATCTTTCTAAAATGTTTCAATTCTTCTGGTATATTCCATGGTAATGTATTTTGATATCCAATACCACCACATGTAGTAGATGCGAATATAATTCCAACGTCCTTCATTAATTATTATTATATCACATTTCTTTATACAGTTGATTCATTATTACATAAACCCTATCTCGGTATTCTTCTATGCTTTCATTTTCATGTGCGTTTATCATATCACAAACTTTTATTTTAATTTTATAATTTTCAAATAAAAATAATTTAAAAAAACTTTCTAAAACACTTTCGTACTCGGGATTATATATTACGGAATAATCTTCATATTTAATTATTATTGGCAATATTTTACTTTTACTTACAAAAGCGCCTTTTTTAATAAATTTACTAATATTATCCTCTTTATCGGGCAATGTGTTAGCGTCGGGTGATATGAATAATACTGATTGACCCTTCTCTCTGTTATATATAGTTTCTTTAATTTTAGTTGTTACATTACCCGTTTTATCTTCATTAACAAATATACTCCCTGATTTACTATTAGACTCGTCATCATATCCGATATAATCAAAAAACTTCTGTTTATATAATACAATTCCCATTTTAGGAAATGTACTAAGTAACGCAAACCCATCTAATATTGATATGTGATTGAAAACGCACAAATACTTTTCGTCGCTATAAAGATATCTCATATACTTATTATAATCACTATCGGATATTTCAATATTAAAAAACATTAAATAATGTAAGACAATTTTAAAGAATATAATTATCAATGTTGTTACATTTCCATCACCATTTGTATTTTTTAAAACACAAATACCAAGTATTATTAATATTACAAATAAAATAATCTTAAAAGGTATCAAAATATAATGTAATACATTTGCCATAAATTATTTTCATATTTAACTAAATTTTCAATTCTTTATACTCTTGATTCATTATATCGTATACTCTATCTCTATACTCTTCAATCGACTCTTTTTCATCGGGATCTATCATATCTCCAATTTTAATTGTAATTTTATAATTTTCAACCAAAAATATTTTTAGATAACTATGAATCATTGATTCGCCATAATCTTGATTATAATTAAGTGTTTCGTCTTGATATTTAATTATAATTGGTAATATTTTAGTTTTATTTACAAATGCTCCTTTGCTTTTGAATTCTGATATATTACCGGGATTTTCAGGGGGTTTACCCGAACACGGTGCTATATATAACGGAGAATCACCACATTTCCTATTATCCACTCTTTCTTTAATTACTTTTGTTGTACCTCCCATTTTAGACCTATCTAATAAAATACCACCCAACTTATCGCTAATGCTATCGTCATATAATATATATTTTAGTTCATTTTGTTTATTCATAACCGGTCCAGTGCGGGGTAATGTACCAAATAAAACGATTGCGTCTACCAATGTAGTATGAGTAAATACACAAATGTATTTTTCATCACTATATAAATAATTCATATATTTGATATAATCTTCATTGGATATATTTACATGCATAGATAAAATATATAACATAATTTTGCCCATCGCCAATACACAAAATGTAATATCTCCTTCTTTGTTAAGAGAATGTAGTATATATACGCCGATAAGAAATACAAAATATATTAAGAATAGCCTTATTGGCATTGTAACATAAATGAAAAACGTTTTAAAAATACTATATAATTTATAAAGTAAAGAATATAACATCCTATAAAAATTATTAATATGATAATCTTATATATGATTCTTATACATTAAAGAAGAGTATTTTGGAATATCAAAATTATATAAGTCCTTTTTTGCATATTTATTATCACGTATCCATATGCGTGCAATGTAATAAAACTTCTTTGGACTTATTGAAATACCATTTATATTATTTATATATTCTTCTTTTTTACCAATGTTCTCGCCTAATGTATTAGCACATAAACTAAAAAACCGTTTTTCCAAATCTTCTGGATAAATTTTAAAAGAAAAGCACCCACCCTTTATATTAAGTTCATCTTCATATTGCGGCATAATATCTAATCTCATTATGAAAAACATACCCTTTTTAAATAAATTACTAAACGACTTAAAATAATTTATATAATCATCTACTGTTGATATCTGTCCAATCATTTTGTAACTTTTATTATCCCATTCAATATCATAGGGATCGTGAAAGTATAATGACCATGAATCATTTAAAAACTTAGGTTCATTTATATCGCAATCATCCATTTATATTAAATATATATTTAATATTCTTATATATCACATTAAATAGTATAAAGCTAGATCTATATATTATAATTAATATGTATCAAACATCAATCAGAAAAAAGAAAAAAAATTTTAATACTAGTAAAAATGCTAACTATGATATAAATTTTGAATGCGAAGAATATGGTCTTGTTAAAAAATTATTGGGCAATTGTCGCGTAAATTTAATTTGCAATAGCGGCGACGAGGTTATGGGTATTATTCGCGGGAATATGCGCAAATTCAATAAACGCGTATTAATTGATAAAGGAGATATCGTAGTTATATCAAAGCGCGAATATCAAGCTAGTAAAGTGGATATCGTTCACAAAATATCCGCAGATAAACATTCAGATATATTAAATAGCCCTCATATTTCAAATGTGTTAAAAAATGAATATTATAATACCACCAATTCGTCTTCAAATAATAAAGAAACATACATTAATTTCAATGATTCTTGTTCTGATATAAGCGGCGATGAATCATATAACAGTGTTAGATTCTTAAATAATAATGATAGTAATGATAATAATAGCGATAGCGATAGCGATGATAATGTTGATATTGATAATATATAAAAATATATTTCATTGATATAATAATAAATAAATGAAAATAGTACATATTATTATATATTCAGAATCCAATTTGAATGATAATATTGAAGCGGGTACTTATGAAAATATGAAGAAACTATTAAGTAATTATTATAAAAAGTTTAACAATAATGTATCAACTTATTTTGTTAAATATAATAATTATGTCAAAGACACTTATGGTTCCGATTACTATATAGAAGATGATATTATTTATGTAAATGGCAAAGAATCATTTATGCCAGGCATTCTTGAAAAGACATTAGTGTCCTTTAAACATTTCAACAATTTTGAATTCGATTATCTTGTTAGAAGTAATATAAGTACAATTATAGAATTTAACAAATTAATAAGTTATTTAGAAAATAATCCTATTGATTATTATGGTTCTGGTAAATTAGTTGATTTACAATGGTCGGGTTGGAATGGAATACGTGATTCTAAATGGTATGGTACATTGTTTGCGTCAGGCACATCAATAATATTTACTAAAAATGCAATTAATGATATTGTAGCAAATATGAACTTGGTTAGAATGGATATTATCGACGATGTATCATTGGGTATTTTTGTAAAAGAACATAAAAAATATGTAGTACCAAAAGAAGTTAGTAAGGAGTATTTCTGCGAAGTTCCTTATTTTCTCAATAATAGTAATTCTATCAATAATTTTATAAAACATATTAAAAATAAAGATATAATATTTTATAGAAACAAATGTTTTGGTATTTATGTTAAACACCGAGATATAGATTATAAACAAATGGAAGTTATTATCAAACATTTAACATAATTATTTTTTACTTATACAGCTACTATTATCATAAGATGATGGCATAAAACTATGTAAATTACCATCATCGTCTTTAAAAGCTTCGCGCTGCAAACGTTTACTGTATTTGAATGATAATTTAGCGAGTTTTTTATTATCATATAATGTCATAATTAGTGTATGTAATGGTGCATCCCCCCATCTGTAATAAAATATATACCCCTTTTTATCAATTTCATTCACTATATTTTTGATTTCATTAGTATTCCACAAACTAGGTTTTGTAACACAAAAGTTATTATAATACATCAATGGCATATTCATATCAACAGTATTATTTTTATATTCTTCGCCATTTATAATTTCATATAATTCTTTAAATTTATTAAAATATTTACTGTTGTTATCTAACTTATGTTCCATAAACAATTCTTTTAGTTTTTCCTTTTTATTTGGATAAATAGTTTCAAAAAACTCCTTCATCCCATAATTACAAATACTACAATCTATATGCACTATATTTGACATATAATTGAAATCCTTTTCCTTCATCAAATTAAAAATATCTTGGTTTATCGGTTCTTCTATTATACTATCATCGTCTAATCTCATAACATAATCATATTCTTTGCAATATTTGAAAAAATGTTTTACCCAAAAATTACACATAATTCTATATTTTATATTTCTCCAATAAGGGACAGGTTTGATATCAATACACTTTTGTAATTTATTTTTATCAATATGATTAGGTACCTTAAAATCCCCACTATCCAATTCTTGGAACTTTATAAGACTTTGACAGTCACCTCGTATACTTAATATTATATCTTTTTGCGATTCATTATCATAATCTCCTTCATGTAAAATAATAATAGGATATTTATATTTGGCATTGAAATTTTTAAATAAAAAATATAAGCTTGTTTTTAGATATATCCTTCTTTCGGCATTATTTTGTGTTAATATATATATTGCCGCTTTTAACATATTTATTTAGTAATCTAACCGTATTTTTATATATTAATTATCATTATCATCATTATCATCATTATCATCATTATCAATACCATATAAATAATAATAATTATATAATTTATATGCATGTATATCTGCTTCACATATTGTATTGTTGAATATAGCAAAACTATATAATATTACATCACAATTCTTATTATTATTTATTACATAAGGATATAATGGTCTCAATTCTTCATCATCTTTCTTTTTAAATGAAGATTCCATTTCATTAATATAAAATGTAATATCATTTTCGTCAATTAATAGTGCCATAAATGTGTGTTCGTTATTAAAAATATCCTCGCTAACATCGTAAATATTATATGTATATGTATTTATTTTTATTTGTATAGTATATTTTTTTTTAACATATAGCTGGTTATAAAAAATAATTTCATCATTATAAGTTTTTTCAATATGTTCGCACATTTTTTTGTCAATAACATATTCTCCTCGCGCAAACAGATCACCGTCGCATTTCTTGGCCAAGTATTTTTGAAATTGACTATTGGAAATACTATTATTTTCATAATAATTATTATGTATATTAATACTATTTTGTATATTTTCTATTATTTTTTTACAATTAACATCTTCTTTACACTCTTTATCTATCTTGTTAACATTTATATTGTTAGAATTAATAATATTTATTGATATTAAATTGCCACTATCTGAATTACCCAAGTATAATAATTGACCCATATCACCTTCAATACTATTCAATTTAATTGTAAACAAAAATGATATATTTTTTAATATATCTAAATTATCAATAATTGGTGTGTATTTTTTTTTATTTATTTCTATATAACTATTATGTAATATTTTTGGGAAGGTCTTAACTTCTTTTTTTGTAAAATTAGTTTTACCCGATGATATGGAGTTATGTAATCTTTTATATTTGTTTGTATCGTCATTAATTTTGTTTGACTCTTCATTTTCAATTTCTATGAAATCATTTGGCACATTCTCCTTATATTTCCATTTCATACCTAATTCATCTTGGATATAATTGGGTTTTATTTCTATTTTAATATCAGTAATATTAAAACCACCTATTTCTGGTTTTAAAGGGAACTTAATATATTCAGGGTTATTATCCAACTTTACATTACCATCTTTGCTATGTACGGCGTTTTTATTATCCAAATTCCATATTTTTTTATGTTTATCATAATTACCCTCTTTATATGACGATATTAATGTAACCAAATAATGTTTCTTTAATAGCCTATCTATTTTAAAATTGTTTATTATATTTGCATTACAATTAACATAATTTCTCTCATCTTCGTTATCATATTCTTGGACATCATCTTCAAACTCCTCAATTATTAAAAGCTTATCTGAATTATCTTCTTCTTCTTCATTCTCTAAGCTATCCGCTTCTTCTTTTTCACTATATTTAGTAAAATTAAAATTTAATAATGACATTAATAAAAATATGCCAATTATAAAGCCTATTATATATAGATATATCTCATACATTTTTATGTTATTCTCTTAATAATTAATATTAAAAAAAAGATATAAGAACTATTGTGAATATTATATTCATAAACAATGGGAAAAGATAAACTTGATACCGTAGACTTTATGTCGTTTATTAGCAGTATGAGCAAATTAGACGAAATGAATGCCCCTAAAAAAAAGAAAAAGGTAAAATGTGTTGTAAAAGAAACTGACGAAAAGGGCAATGATGAAGATATTGCGTTAAACAAAGATATCAATGATGATGAAACAACTAATACGAGTAGTGATTCCGATGATGATGACGTTGATGTTAATGATATTGATGTCGGCGAAGATGATTCCGAAGATGATGACGACGACGACGATGACGATGACGATGACGACGACGATGACGACGACGATGACGACGACGATGACGATATGGTTAGTGAAAATATTTGTAACCTATTAAATACTATATTTGTAGATGAAGATGGATTGAGTGTCGCGACATCAATGTCAAATATTGCATACGAACTTCATTATTTAAATAAAAATTTAAGTAAAATGCTTAAAGATAAGGAGAAAAAATAAATATATAAAATAAAAATGTACGAAGAACCAAAGGTATGGTATTGTTCTAGATGTAAAAAATATATTCCAAATTGTATTGATATGGATTACCACATTAATATAGAACATCCAGATTTTAGTAACGAATATATAAAATCTTGGTACAATAATGGCAAGAAAGGATTGTCACCATACGACTAAGCAATATAACTATTCCATAATTTTTTTTCTAATTTAATATTTTTATTATTTAGATCTTTTAAATATAGTCCAAACTTACCAATATTAAGATAATAGTCATTATCATTATATTTAACTTTTTTGGGCAAAGACGCGAGAAAACTGATTTCATTACCTTTTAGTTGTTCGGCTTTTATTTTTTTCCATTTTAAATAAGATTCTATATTTGTATAAGAATTCCTTTCCTTATTGTAATAACAATATCCATATCTTGTTGAAATAATTCCCGTTTTATATTCACAAACTTGTTTTTTAACAGGTTCTAAAATTAAAGTATTTAGAGATGCCGATATTTTTCCGTATAAACTTTTTAATATAACATTTTTACTATTTTTAGCATTTATTATATCATCTAAATCATTTTCCATATTTGACGTGAACTTTAAATCACACAAATATGGCATTATTTCATATATATATTTAATTACATCATTCCCTAGGTCAGTGGGAATTAGCAAATCCCTTTGTTTACCACCTAGATTAATGATTTTATTATTTATTATGATTTCCTTATCTTTTTTTTGCAAATTCTCTAAACTATAATCTTGTTGTGGATTTTGCCCTAATTCAACATATTTCTTTTCAATTAATTTATCAATTATTGTAGCATAAGTAGATGGCCTGCCTATACCTTGTTTTTCTAATTGTTTAATTAATTGAACTTCATTATACATAGATGGTATATCATCAATATTACCCATTGAATTAATTTCATATAAATAGCAATAAGGTTTAAATAATTTCAAGAATTCATTATACGACTCAATTTTATTATTATACACAATATTAAACCCGTCAAATGTCATATAACTTTTAACTGATTTAAATATATGTGTGCCATTACTAATTTGAATTACAATATCAGAATATTCTGCATCTGACATTAAGGAAGCCAAAGTTCGTTTTCTTATCATATCATATAGTTTATTGTGGCAACTATTACATCCTTCAAATTTACATATCTCTAAATTGGGATTCGTAATGCGAATTGCTTCATGTGCCTCTTGTGCATTACTTACCTTCGTTTTAAATGTTCTATATTTTGCATAATTTTCAGCATATGTATTCTTAATATAGCTAAGTAATTTCTTTTTTGCATCTTCTGATATATTTGTTGAATCGGTACGCAAATAAGTTATCATTCCATTCTCATATAAATCTTGCGCAATTTTCATTGTATGTTTAGCACTAAATTTATACTTGTTATAACTATCTTGCTGCATACTTGTTGTCGTATATGGGGCTTGTGGAAAAACATTTCTCGTCTTTATTTCATATGAAGAGTTCCATTTGGATTTTATTTCTAAATTATTAATAATACCTTTCACCTCATTTATATCATAAGACTTATAATCAATATTATTATATTGTAGAGTAGCAATAATATTATTTTTCTTTGAAGTTTTATCAATTAAAAATTTAGCATCTATTTTCCAATATTTGTTAATTTCCTTTGAATTAATTAGATTTCTCTGATTTATGCATATTATTAATCCGGCTATTTGAACTCTACCAGCACTTAAATAATTTTTATTAAATTTAGACCATAATACTGGTGATACTTTATATCCTATTAATCTATCAACAATTCTTCTTGTTTCTTGTGCATGTACAGTATCCATATCAATATTTCTAGGGTTACTAATTGCATACTTAACGGCATCTGGCGTAATTTCATTAAATGTAATTCTATGACATTTTTTATCTTTAATAAGATCTTTAATGGCATGTTTGACATTATGAGCAATTGCCTCACCTTCTAAATCTGGGTCAGCAGCTAGATAAATAATATCAGCTTTTCTTACTTGTTCGCGAATATTACTTATAATCTTGGGATTGGTTTTAATATATTCTATTTTCCATGTATCTGTATCAAATCCTAATGTTTCCTTTGGTAAATTATAAATATGTCCCCCTGAAAAAGTTACACTATAACTATCGTCGTTTATATACTTTTTAATTGTTTTTGTTTTTGTAAAACTTTCAACAATTATTAAGCTTTTCATTGGTATATTTATGTATATTTTTTTAATTATATAATCATTTTTTACTTAATAATATATAATCATTGTTTTCGCATCCACCAATGATAAGAAATATAATCGTTATCACTATTAGTATCTAGAATATCTGTATTAATCCATTTCAGTTTTCTTATTTTTACACTATCAGTATGATATTTGAAAATATAATTAAAATATATTTCATATTCTGATGCCCCAGAAGTGTAATTTAAATTCACCGATTTTAAAAAAACATTATAGAATAAATCGTTATGATTTGTTTCAACGATTTTAAATAATTCTTTTATATATTTGGTTTCAAAAATCATATGATGACATATACCCGATTTATCCTGAAACACTTTTGTAAAATTAGAATCTAAGCATTTCATATGAGAGAAATATGGAAAATTATATTCAAACCCATAATTATACAAACATTTATCATTCTCTATAAATTTGACAGGTTTAATGAAAAAAGTATCAGAGTCTATTACTAGATATTTATCCAATATATCAGGTATTATAAGTCCAGAATACAATTTGAAAAGTTGTTGTAAATACCAACCATTTCTATTAGGAACACCATGAAAATTATTAACAGTTTTCATTGAAAATGGAAATATATTTTCATTTATAGTAATACATCCTTCAATATTTAAATGAGGATCATATGATATAATATATATATTTCTATATCCAATAACATTTTTTTTTGTATATTTAATTTGTTCATTAATAATATCTTTATCTTTTGCACCTAGACATATCACAATATCAAACATCTCTTTGCTTTGCGAATCATTTTTTTCATCAATTGCTTTATAATAAATGGCATCTTCTTGCCATCCAGACATACTTAATTTATTTTTAAGAATAAAGTTATTGGAAGTAATAAAATTATTTAGTTCATCATACATGACTTGTCCAAAATATAATTCTTTATGTGACACTTCTGTATGTATATATTTAACTTTTTCTAAGTATTTTCCCAATCCTTTTAATGCTAATAATTCAGCACCTTGTAAATCCATCCATATTATATCAACTATTGGTATATTATATTTTTTCATAATTGTATCTAATCGATAACATGATACAGATATTTCATATTGAAAATATTTCTCATAAATATAAGTACCATTATTTTTGAAAATTGATGATGCGCCGGGATTGCCATCTTTCCATGATGTAATAGTTTTATTTTGATCAATTGGATAGAAAGATATTTCACCATCATAATCTGTAATAGCACTATCAATTAAAATAATACGATCATCATAATTTTTTATATTTTGTTTACATATATCAATAGTATTAGGATTACATTCAAAAGCATATATTTTAGCATTAGGAAATAACTTATAAAACTCTATACTTTGAATACAATCTCGCGATCCTATATCAAATATAATAAAAGGGTAATTGAAATCTATTTTATTATCAATATCAAAAATATTTTTTATAAAGGGTTCTATCATCAATATATATATTATATTACAATCTTTATATAGACAAATTAAATCAATAAGGGTATAAAAATAACCTTAACTTTTACTTATTTAAGGAAGTAATGATTAATGATAAATATTACATAAAAGATAAAAATAACAATATATTAATTAACACTAATGGACATGATTATTGATAAAGGAATTATATCTATAACATATTATTCCAATTACGATGATACACGTACCATATTATGTTATATTAATGATAAACTAAAAGACATTGATGGACAATGCATAGATAATATAAAAAGAATAGAAAATAAAGATTTCAAAAATAAAAAGAGTAGTAATATTTATTTACATAAAATAATACCTAAAAATGGCATATATAACATAGATGGTATTGATATATGTATTGAAGATTATATATTAGATAATAATGAAATAGCAAAAATAAATTATAAATTTGATTTTTTTACGATTAAGCGACTAATATTAAGTAGTACAAGCAAAGAAAAAATTTTTGAGTTTACTGAAAAAGCAATAAGTATCAAAGATAAGGAATATAGCGATTTTTTCAAAAAAAACTTTTCAAATAAAATTGAAAAAAAAAGATTTTCATACGTAGATTGGGTTTTTGATAATGCTATACCCAAGCGAAGCTTTGATAGTTTATTTTTAAAAGAAGGGCAACCCGAAAAAATCAAAGAACCAGTATTATCATTTATTAAAAAAGAATCATATCCAGATTATATTAAACACGGTATACCTTATAAAATTAATATATTATTGCATGGAAAACCGGGTGTTGGTAAAACATCATTAATACACGCTATTGCTTCTTCGTGCGACGCATGTATATGTAACTTAAATATTAATAGCGAGTTAAATGAAAATGATATGATTCGTGCTATTTCATCAGCATCTAATACAGAAAAAACATCAATATTAGTTATTGAAGATATAGATTGTATTTTTACAGATAGAAAAGATGGAGATTGTCTTAAAAATAAAATAACAATGAACGGTATACTAAATTGTCTAGACGGGTTTAATAACCCCGAAGGATTAATAGTTATATTAACAACTAATCATCCTGATAAATTAGATAGCGCATTATTACGTTCGGGTAGAATAGACATCAATATTGAATTAACATATCTAGATAAATATCAAGCTAAAAACATGTTTAAAGCATTCTTTGATAATGATAAAATTTTTGAAGAAATGTGGAATAATATCAAAAAATACGATATAGAACCTTCAACATTAATGCAATTTTTATTTAGCAATAGAAACAAAAAAATTGAAGAAAAACTAAACGATTTTTATGATATACTATATAAAAAGAATAATGCGCAAAATAATAAAAATATATATATGTAGATATGGGAGGTGGAGGTAGTAAACCTGTTGAAGATGCTTTTTGTGAGAATGGTATACCAATAATAAGTGAATTAAATAATGTAGAATGTTTCTCAAATCAAAATAAAAAAGAATTAATATATGTTTGTATAATTTTTATAATATTATTGATTATTAGCATACACTTTTTACATCGAAGGCGATAACATTATTTTTATTATCTCTAATAATACAATTAGGACCAAATGTAACTACGCCTTTATTAAAGCCATTAAAACTTTTTAGGTCATTAACTACTTTATCTGTACCATAATAATCATGTTTGATAACATCGTTATCCACAAATCCATGACCCAGTGTAGCACAAATAGTATTGCCAATAATGATAGTATGGTCATTATCTAGAACAAAGTTATACATATAATCACAATCAACTGTAATTGTTTCATTTAGAGTATTTGGGAATACCCATTCAATATCTTTAATAGGATGATATGGTGTGATTGTTAAGCTATCATTAATATTCACCATATCACATTTATTATTTTCACATTTAATCTTAGTAACACAGATAACTTTGGAATATGTATTGTTAGATGTCATTACCAAATCATCCATCATAATGTCTTTGCATTTCTTGATATTATTGGGATAAATAGACACATTACTATTTTCGTGGAAGCAACCCCCACTTGCATTGTGAAAACTTTGCCTAAAATCCAGACCACCTCGCGTAAATCCTTTTGTTGTCGCACCCCCTCCACGAGTAGAATTATCACAATTTCTAACAATATTTGATGGTTTAGGTGCCTCCATATTTGCATAAATTTCATCAATCTTATCTACCAATTCACCAAACAATTTCCCACCATATACAGAAACACTTTTGTCTTTAAAATTATTACATTTTTGCTCTTTATGAGCATACATAAGAGAATAAATGTAATTTTTACCCCATTTATTATAAATCACATCTGATGAAATAGCCAATATTACTTGTTCTTTTAAATCATTGATAATTAAACTATCATTTTTGTATTTTGTAAGGAACTCATTAATATATATCAATGATGTATAATTATCGGGCATCGTTCTAATAATTTTATTCAATAGTTCAACAAATTCAAGTCTCATAATAATAAGGTCATTATCTTCATATAAATCATTTTCTGACTTAATATTAACGATTTCATTTGAATAAGAATTGTATTCCAACTCAATTTCATAATTATGTTGATCCGAATTATTCTCAAACTCAATAATAATATCCTTATTTTGCCCATAATTAATAGTGTTCAGATTAATTCTTTTTGAGTTTTCATATCCAACAATCTTTTTAATTTTATCATTTGTTGTAATTTTTAAAATTGCATTTGTACCACATGCAGTCTTGATATTTGCCATTGCATGAATAATAATAGTACCAACAAATCCTGAATCCGGGATAAATGAAAATGTACCATTGCCAATATTCGCAATATCAGATAATAGTTTAGTATCCAGCGAATATCCAAATCCAAATGTATAAATGGTTGGTTTAATAGTAATATTATTAATACTTTTTTCAAGACTTTCAATAATACCTCTTGGTGGCAGCAAGTGAGAACTAGGAATACCGTCCGTCATAAACATTAAAGATTTATTACAAACCGTGGAATCATTTGAAAATTGTTTAAGACCCATATTTAAACCCGCCCATACATTTGTACAACCTTCCGTATTAAGATTACTAATAAGTGTTTTGAGATATGTCTTATTAGATTCTGTAATATTTGTCATTCCACATACAACCTTTGCTACATCAGAAAATGTAATAATTGAAATTCTATCATTATTATTTAGTGATTCAATAATAGTTTTAATGGCATGTTTGGTAATATCAAGAATTGTAAATCCTACATCAACTTGTCTTTTATCCTGTTCAATATACGCGGGCGAATTCATTGACCCGGATACATCAATTACAACAACCAATTCATTGGGAACTTCAATTTTTCCATCAATTGGTTTAACAGATACACGTAGAATATTATTTTTACAATTTTCTTTCAATTGAATTGGATTATTCTCAATATTAAAGTTAGAATTGATAATAACTTCATCTGGATTAACATTGCATGGGTTCAAATATGCAATAATAGCTTCTTTTAAAGAACGATTTGGCATTAAATTATTAATAGTCAAAGGCGACCTTGTAATTGGAGAAGTATTATTATTTGTTAACCATTGCTTAATTGCAGTTTCCTCATAAGAATTACCCTCATTGTCAACATATGGTTCATTCATAATATTATGAGTAATTGGGCAGATAAAGTATTGGGGCACTGAATGTGTTGTCATTTTTGTTATTATTATATTTAACAATATAATCAATTTTTATATAATATATAAAAAAAAGTTAATAAATAAATATATGTCCAATAAACTAATTATTATTATTGATGCGAGAGAACATAAATTATATGATGATATAATTTCTCGTGATCTAGATTCTTATAACGATAAAATAGAAATTATTAAAGAAAATATTGAGCTGGGTGATATACATATTATTTATAATGATATTTTTTATATTTTTGAAAGAAAAACTACGAGCGATTTACAATCATCAATACATGATGGAAGATATAAAGAGCAGAAAGCTCGTATGTTAGCTAATTATTCGCAAAAACAGATATCTTATATAATTGAAGGCGATGATATATTATCTTCAAAAACATATAATAAATCGCGAATGTTGCAAGGGGCGTATTTACATACAATGTTTAGAGATAATATCAGAGTATTGTATACAAAAAACATAAATGAAACAGCAACATTTATTTTAACCATTGCTACAAAAATACTAGATAATCCACAATATTTTAATAATGACGAAATAACAACTGATTATACTAGTTGTGTTAAATTGAAAAAGAAAAAAATTGAAAATATTGATGAACATACTTGTTATATTATGCAATTATCCCAAATACCTTATATTTCCAATGTTATCGCCAAAAATATTGCCAAAAGTTATCCAAATATGATTTCATTTATTGAATCATTTAAAGATTCAGATAATAAAAATAAAGAATTATGTAAAATAGAAGGTATTGGTAAAGAAAAGGCGAATTGTATTATTAAATATCTATTTAATGACAAACGAGAATGATTTATAGTTTAGAATAATATCTGAGAATTTCCGAATCTTATTAACCAATTTTAAAGCACCCAGATTTTGTGTTTCAAATATATTTTCCATCGTATTACTATCTTGTTTTTTCATCAATTCTATATAACATAATAGAGCTTCATTATAATCCTTTACAAAAGGCTTATTATTAAGAGATATAATGTATATTTTCTCGCTATTTAATTTCATAATTTCACTTATGATTTTAATTGTTTCGCTTTCTTTATTGAGACATTCGTCATTATGATAATCCCATATTTTAGTTTTATTATCTACTATATTGGCCGATGCTATGATTTTACCAGATTTTTGATTTTTTGTAATTTTAATATCTACTTTTGCAACACCATCGGGTATTGTAGTATCTATCTTTGTTGATTTAACTTTAACAGGTTTAGTATCTATAATAATATTACCCTCAGTATCCTTTATTTCTTTAATCTTTTTTGCACGAGGTTTCTTAGGCTCAGATAATAATTCAATATAACTATCAAATAGCAATGCTTTTACCATTTGGAGTTTTAAATTATCAATGCGATTATTCCTTTTAATTTCATCTTGATATATTGGTTTGATCTGTAAATTCTTATCTATTTCCTGCCAATATTTATCATCTTTTTCATAACCCGGTAATTCATCTAAACAAAGTGCATACAATTGTAGTAGAGGTTTCATAATTTGATTTGTAATATAATGTAAATAGTCAGGTACTAATTTATTTTCAACAATAAACTCAGGATTTTCTATTTTATCACCTTGCAATCCAGATGTGCTATTTGTTTTAATATAAACATAGGGGATTCTTTCATTTACAACTGGGCGATTACCAGGATCTCTTGAACCAATTCTATCTGCTAGAACTTTATGTGCTATTTTTGAGGGGTCTTTGTACGACGCTCTTAGATTTTTTGTAATTACTAAATCAGTAATTGGTGCTTTTCCTTCAACTAAATCAGATAATTCATCTTTTAGAAATTCAATTGATGCACCCAAATCTTGTTTTTGCAATATTATATCAATAACTCCGCCATATATTTTCTTAACAATCTGAGCATTATCTCTTCGCTTTAATACGATACCCATTGATTTTTGTTTATACTTATTTACATCAAACTCATATAGATTACCAACATATCTCTTTTTACTAAATAAGATAAACGGATATAATGATTTCTCATAATTTAGTTTTTGTGGTTTTGGCATAATTTTTGCTATTTCTTTTTCTACTTTTTTACCAATCTCAATAGCATAAGGTAATGCATCCTTTCCTTGAACAATATTACCCTCGCTATCTTTTAAAGGAAATTTGCAGAATATAGAATCCGTATCACCATATATTACATCTGCTTCATAATGTTCTTCAACAAACTTTTTAGCTATCATAATCATCTCTCTGCCAGTAGCAGTTGTACATGCGGCAATTTCTTTAAGATAAATGGATGATGTCCTTGCGCCTATTTGACCATAAAGAGAGTTTGCTGTAATTTTATAAGCTAGCTGTAATGCATCAAACACGTCTTGTTCAAATATATTATATGTTTCTGAAATACTATCAACATCTGTTTTACTAATAACAGTTTTCTCATTAGTATCAACATCTAATAATTCATAAGAATCGTCATTTTCATTACACGAACCAGAAAATATTTTACCAGATTTATCAATTATTGTTTTATATTCTATTTTTTTACGAGTACTTTTACGTTGTTTAAGAAGCATATCCAGAATATCTGCTATGATCCCTTTTTTTCCATCTTTATATTGTACAAAAGTGCATACTTTTTCACCAATCTTCTTTTTCTTATCACCTTTGCCTTCATATAAATCATATGAAACATCTTTATATTCAATATTTGGATCTTCAATGCGATACTTTTCATCCATTAAATAACAATCGTGTGAAAGATTTCTGGCAATCATAGATGATGGATATAGAGAACCGTAATCAAATACTACAATTGGTTCATTCAAATAAATACCTTGTTTGGGATCAAGAACTACGGCACCTTCGTATCCTTCTTCCTCTTCCATGGCATTCTCCCTAAATGATTTAATAACCGGAATCAATGTATCATGTTCCATACATTGTTTCGCAATCAATGAGAATATTTTGATACCTTGCCCTCGTCTAAACAGAAAGTTAAGAGGAACTAAACATACGTTACCCATACCAATATTATTCTCAATAATTTTAAGTTTATGGATAAGTCTATTGATAAGACAACAATCTTGAATACAATATTTGGCAATTTCGCAACGGTCAGCACTATTTCCTTTAAACTTACTGAATATTTCTTGCGGCTTCAAATCATTCTTTTTATCACCCAAGAATATTGATGCTACATTATCAAGTTTATAACTATCTAGTTTTTGATCACGTTGCATAACCTTCAATAAATCAATTAATACAATACCGTCATAATCAATATATCTTAATATATTATCACCCATAGCAGAAGATGATAATTGTTGCTCGACAAGGGCATTTTTACGAGTAATTAATCTTCCCAAGCCGATACTAAAATCTTCGATAATATTTATCTCTTTTGCTCTATCCCAAATATAAGGCATATCAAAACCAAATATATTATATCCTGTAATAATATCGCTATTAAGATTATTCATAACATCCTTCCATTTGTTCAATAATTCTTTCTCTGTTTTACAAGATATAACATCACATCCCTCAATATCATCACAAGAATCAAGTGATACAATATTCTTGTATACTATATTATCAGAACCGTATAAATGAACCGTTGTACCAATTTGAATTATCTTATCTCCTTCCAATGGGATAAGAATATTATCTAGTATTTTACTAATTTTCATTTCTTCCGCGTTAATTTCTGCAACGGTCATATCATTGTCAGTTTCATCGTTATCATCGTCATTAACAGAAGAAGCTATTTTATCTAGAATACTCACAATATTGGCAATAACTGGTTTTAATAGCTTTGGAATATTTTGGATATATTCATTGGTAATTTTTCGCTTTGCATAGACTCTATTGATTTTCAAATCTATTGCTTCATCAATAACAATATCATCTAAATATATATTTTGAATCCAATTGATAATAAAATCTTCATCACAGTCATACCCTGCTTTCGCAACTAATGCTAAATCTTGGGCGACTTTACTATAAGTCTTCTTAGCTACTGGAAAATCACCATGACTACTCGTACATTCAATATCAAAAGATGTAACAAGAATTGGTGCGATTTTATTTTTTTCAATAGGAATTATATTTTTGTAATTAGAAACAATATTATAATCGCATCTACTAATATCATCATTGATTTTGTATTTTTCTACGCGAACCCAACTACATGGTTTTATATCTTGAATATGAAGATATTTTAGAAAAGGGTCAATATTATTCTCATAAGCAACATAACCCTTCTTTTCCAAAGACTTAAAATAGTATTTTAAAGTATTATATAATTTCAATGATTTAACAGAAACTTTCATAAAACGAAAGATTTTATTATTAGTAAAACCCCAAAAATCCTTTTTTCTAACAATGGTTAAATCTTTGAAATGTGATTCCATATTTTTAGGTATTATTTTCCGCTCATATTCTCTATTCATATATTGCGCCATATATTTTTGCGATATCATATATTCCTTGAAATCTGCAACTTTACTTTCAAATGCCATATCACTTAGAACTTCCCATGATTCAGGTGGTTTTATATAAAAGAATGGGATAAAGTTCTGAACATCAACACATACAGTTGCTCCATTTTCACAAGTACCATAGATTAATAAGGAGTAAAGCTCGTCATAATCTCTTTCTTTATTTTTGTCATTTTCAGGAACATATATGTCTGTTATTTGAAACTCTACGATATTTTTTTTTGGATTTAGAGGTTCATGTGTTTTGCGAGGAAAATCCATTATAATTAACAGTATGTATTTCTTTTTAAATACTATAAATCAATTTTTAATTTATTATAATAAATAGAGAATGGAAGTGGGAACCGAAGGTTTAGTTATACTATTTTCCATAATTATTGGTGGTTATTATATAATAAATATGTATAATGAAAAGGATTTGGTTAAAATAACGAGTAGTGTAGATAATAAAAAATATACAGTGCAAATTAAAGAAGATTCAAAAGAAGCAGCAGATTTAATAGCTAAAATTAAACAACGTATTATTACTTTAATTGAACATATGGAAAAAACTTTTGGTATTAGCGATGAAAGAGTTGCTAATCTTAAAAATAATTTTAGACCAGATAGATTAAAGGAAGGTGTTGATACACCAGGATATACTAGTTATTCTGTTAATAAAGGCGAACAAATCGTATTATGTTTACGTAATAAAGACTCTTTGGTTGATATTAATACAATGATGTTCGTTGTATTACATGAAATGGCACATCTAGCATCGGTTAGTATTGGACATACCGAAGAATTTTGGAATAATTTTAGATGGATATTGGAAGAATCTATAAATATTGGAATATATGTTAAACAAGATTTTGAAAAGAAAAGCGTAGAATATTGTGGGATGGATATTACGTCGTCTCCATTAGATTAAAATATATAAGATTATATTTATCTTAATTATTATATTTTAATGAATAACATGATACTAGTTAATAAGAGTTTTAATGAATTTGAATATTTTTTATTATGTATTTTAATACTTATGCCTGTTAGTAAAAATTTAGCAGATATATTTATTGATAACGTTCATATTAAAAGAAAACTACATCAATATACAACGTGGAATCTTATAATGATACTATTTAATTATATAAATACAATGTATTTAGGATATAATAATTTGATTATTGACAAATTTATCGCTTTAAATTCATTTCATATTTTATGCTATTTTCATTGTTTTATATTATATGACAAAAGAATATTATTTGAAGAATTGCAAGGCGTTGAACCGTTCATGGGCAAGTTAATCCCAGTCAATAGAGTTTCAAAAAGTAAATTAATTTCTTTTGAATATTTTATTTGTAATATCATTTTACATATTTTACCAGTATATTTTTATAGAAATAGTTTAGTTAATTACAATGAAAAAGGTGCCGATATCAACATGTATATTTATACTATATGCTTTAAATTTGTATGGGTCTTAAATATAATTGGTCATTTTAATGTTACTACTATATATGTTCCCAAACTTGATGTTTGCAATATCAAAATTATTAATTTGATTTTACTATTAGATTTTTTAACTGATAAATTACTTAATGAGATAACATATTGATTTTATATAAACAATATATATTATCGTTATATTAATAATGATACCTAAAATAATACATCAAACTTGGAAGTCCGAAACCTTACCCCCTGTTTTAAAACTATTATATGATGAAAATGTTAATGTTCTTAAAAATAAAGGATATACATTCAAATTTTGGTGTGATAAAGATATTATAGAGTTTATTAATAGTAATTATCCCAATTACTATAATATCTATTCTTTTGCTAAAACGGGGGTTCAGCGAGGTGATATAAGTAGAATACTTTTAGTAAATCATTATGGTGGAATATATATTGATCTAGATGTTTTGATAATGAAAGATTTTGCTGATTTAATTGATTTCAATGAGGACAAATTTTATATTTCTTATGAACCCAGAGGTCAAACCACGGCATTATATAACGATGATAAATATTTATGCAATGCATTCTTTGCTTCTAACAAAAACAATAAATTTACACTTAAACTAGTAAGAGGAATATCAGATTATGTTTTACAACATGGAGTAACTATATTTAATAAATTTGATATTTTTGGTGGAAATTATATTAAACAATCAATGAAAAACTTTCAAGACAAGGATAAATATATACATATAATTGATGATAGAGAATTAATATATCCGATCAATGATTTAAAACTTGATAATATGCCATTTACAAATGATGATTGGAATATCCTTAAAAAAGGAATATATCCTATGGAACCAGTAATGATACATTATTGGATACATGGAGATTTCGAATCAAAAAATGTTATAAATCAATTTACCCCAAATAAAAATTTAAATGTTCATGATAATATGTATATATTCTTCAAAACTCTCTACCCTAATATAGCTAAAAAAATTGATTATCATATAAAATAATAATGAATACTTTTATTAATCATGTTAAAAAAGTTAAAATTTATTTTTGTTACAATTGTATTAAATATTAATTTTACAAAAAGTTTTACTAATTCAATTATAGTCCCTGATGCTTTTACGATAAGAAAAACTATAATAACAGATACGAAAATGCCAATCATATATACGGGAATTAATTATAATATTAAAAATATTGAAAAAAATAAATTTTTATCAGCAGAACATATATATCCACAATCATTATTGGATGAATACCAGAGCAAAGATATGCATAATATTATAAAAACTTTAAATACATTAAATGCAAATAGGTCTAATTATAAATATTGCGACAATTATGATTTAAATGATAGAAATTGGAAATCATTAGAATATAATAATTATGTAAATCATAAACTAAAATTATTTGTACCCAATTCTAATTCAAGGGGATTTATATCAAGATCTATTTTGTATATGTGTAGAGAATATAATTTCAAATTGCCAAATATAATTGATAAACAAACCTTGGTTAAATGGTTTTATACATATTCTCCAACAAATAGCGAATATTATCATAATGCTGTTGTTGAAAAAATTCAAAATACAAATAACATATTTGTTTCTAGTTATAGTAAAAAAAATATTGCAATTAAAAAATATATTGAACTTTTGTAAATGATTAACATATTTAATAGATTTGATGTATATTTATCATATTGGATATTGGCATGGTCAATAATATCTATTTTTCTAAATATCACGTTTCCCATAATATCATTATTGATGGTATTTTTATCTCAATACATTTATACCAAACAAAATTTATGTAAAATTATTCATTCCCGTGAATATGTCATATATGGTAATTTTACTGTATTATTCATAAAATATATACTATTAGTATATGCATTTATATATAAAATTCAAACATATAATATATATAACGAAATTAAATTATTAATAATTGTGTATATTGTTTTTAATATACATTATATAAATATTGTTGGTAAAGTTTTTATTCCTAAAATATTGGATAGTTCTAACAAAACATATCAGATTGATGATGGACCTGCGATTACAATATTTAAAAACATATTTGATAAAAATTGATATTTATTATTTTTATATTATTTAAATGGATTCTTTGAATACAAAACAACAACAAGCTGTTGAGGCTGTATTAAATGGTAAAAATATATTTTTAACTGGTCCAGGTGGTACAGGTAAATCTTTCACTATAAAATATATTATTGAATTATTAAAAGACAAAAATTATGGTCTAACGGCTACAACTGGATCAGCAGCTGTTTTAATAGGAGGTCAAACAATTAATTCTTTTCTAGGTATTGGATTGGGAAGTGGTAAAATATCAGATATTATTAAAAACATTATATCTAACAGATCAATATATAATAGAATATTGAAATTAGATGTTTTAATTATTGATGAAATCTCAATGTTAGATGATGCGTTATTTGATAAGATATCTAATGTTCTTTCAGATATTAAATCAAATGTTGATAAAAAATTAGCTGATGTACCTTTCGGTGGTATTCAAATGATATTTGTGGGAGATTTTTGCCAGTTAGCTCCTGTAAAAGGGCTTTATTGTTTCTTATCTAAATTATGGGATAAATTAGATATGGATATTATAATATTAGATGAATTAGTCAGACAAAGCGGTGATTTATTATTTCAAAAAATCCTTAGCATTGTTAGAAAAGGTAAGTGTACGGATAATATTATAACAGTATTGGAGGGATTAAAGACAACGCAGTTTGCTGAAAACATTATTCCTACAAAATTATATCCAATCAATGAAGATGTAGACAAAATTAATAATATAGAAATACAAAGATTAAAAGATAATGGTAATTCATCAGTTATTTATAAAACGACATGTAGTTATGGATATGAGAAAGCAGCTTTAAATTTTAATGTGGAATTAACAGAAAAAGCACAAATTATTATTACGCGTAATATTGATATTAGTAAGGGATTAGTAAATGGTACACGAGGGGTTATTAAACATTTGGGTAGCGAATATGTTATAATACAAGATGTCTATAATAATACACATGCGATTAATTACTATAAGGATATCATAAATAAAAAAAAGGCAACATATATATTGCATATGCCCATACGTACGAGTTATGCATTATCTATACATAAATCACAAGGAATGACAATTGATGCGGTAGAGTTAGATTTAGGAGCTAATATATTTGCGTATGGACAAACATATACTGCTTTATCCCGAGCAAAAAGTTTAAAATCAATAAAAATTATAAATGTGGATAAAAGCTCATTTAAATTAAATCCATATGTAAAAAAATTTTATAGTAATATAATAGATAAATAATGGGGGGAAAAAGAACATTTACAGTAGAATCGTCTAATATACAAAAATCAGGAGGAAGATATACTTCTAAAACTCCAAATGCTGCTGCTAAAAAAGCCGCGTCACAATTATTCAAAAAAGCCGCTAAATCTAAAACGCAAATTACTTTTGAACTTAGAGAAACTACAAAAGGTGAAGACAAAAAAATACACAAATATACTGCTAAGCGCGTTAAATTAGCAAAACCCAAAGTTATTACTATTATGGGTAATGAAATAACATATAAATATAAAGTTCAGGTTAAAGCAGTGTAATACTTATTTACTCATCTGACATATAATCTGTGTCATTATCACTATAATAATATTCATAGCTATCATCGCTATCCGATGACATATAATATTCATATTCTTCATTATCTTCGTCAAAATATTCTTCATCATCACTTTCATCTTTATTAGTTTTATATGATAATTCATTATAGTATTTATATTTCATATTGATTGTATCATAATGATGTTTGATATCATCTGTGTCAATTTCAAATTGTTCTTGTTCTTCCATATGTTTTTTTTCTCGTGCTGCGGCGTTAAATAAGCACTTGGGTGGGTCTAGTTTTTTATCAAAATTATCTGCGATATTAGTTTTATAACATTTAATAATATCCGCCTTATCATAGTTTTGACACTTATAATTTTCATAATTGTTAATTACTGAATTCATTCTCATATCTTTGATATATTCGCTGGAATACTTTTTAATTACCATATACTTCGAATAACATTCGTGAAGCGTCTTAATTGCATCTAAATTTTCTTCTCCGATATCACTTGTATTATTCATTTTAGTTGCAAACTCAATAAAATCGTTGTAATCAATCATGGTAGTCATTTATTATATTAATTATATTTAATTATATAATTGAACTATCAATTTTTAAATCTTATTGAAAAATAAGGAATTATTCATTTTTTATGAAAAATACCTGGGATATCTTAAATACTGATTGTAAAAATTATATAATAGAATGGAAAAATAAATTAAACTATTTTCATACTGGATTTTATTATTTTAATGATTTAATATTTGGTAAAGTTTATATTTTTATAATAGAAATTACAATGTCACATGTTATAATTCTTGATTTGAATCTTTTTCAAACAAGAAGAAGACGAAAAAATTATGATTATAGTGGTGACATGTTTATAAAAATGAAATATGATAAACATTATATTCTTATATATCCTCATTATTTAAGATTACTTCAATATTTTTAATTATTTTATTTACTATTTCCGTAATTTTATCCAATTCAACATTTGGAGAATGTTTATATTCAATTAATACAGTAACGTTATCATTTATTTCACTTTTAACTATCAATGAAACTCTATTTGATATCTTATATTCTTTTATTGTAATTTCAGAAATGTTATCAATTTCATTTGTACATGGAAATATATATTGCGGGTATTTGTCTATTCTTGAACTGAGTATATATATATTATTCTTTTTCGTTTTATAGTATTTATCCTTTTTCTTTGTTTTTGATGTTACATATTGATTATCGTTTGATAATTCATATGTATACATTTTATCCCGCATATAATATATTTTGTATTTTTCTTCTTTTGTCTTTTTATAAATTTTATTTATGTTAGATTCTATATCACCTGACATGGTTACATCCATTACATTATCACTAAGTATATTTTTAATAAAATAAAATTCCACAATATTTATATCATCTTCAACCAATTCAGTTAATTTTATATTACTCATTATTGTTAATGATATTAATAATTATTATATCATTTTTTATTTAATATATAAAAAAATGATAGGTATTTTTATTAATTACAAAGTTATATTATGACTTCCGAAAACTATAAACTATATGATTTAGAAGAAGAAATTAAAAAATATACTGAAATAAGTAACATGGATAATGATAGCAGTATTGATGATAAAGAAACTAATAAACATAAAGTCCGAAATGATTTTACTGAATTATTGATTAAAAAAGCGAAAATACCTGAATTACTTGCAAGGGATTTGGAAATAGGGGTTTTTAATGCGACTATTGATTACGCAAATAATTATGGAATACAATTATCATGGAAAAGTCAAATATTAATTGAAACTTATATAAATATTTCTAGAAGTATTTATTCTAATATTAAAAAAGATAGCTACATTGGTAATAAAAATTTACATAAACGTATGATTAAAAATAAAGAGTTTAATCCACATATGTTACCATATATGCAATGTCATAATATCTTCCCCGAAAGATGGAAGGATATTATTGAGAAAAATCAACGTAGATTTAAGGCTGCCTATGAAATTAAACTTGTTGCTATGTCTGATATGATTACATGTACTAGGTGCAAAGGCAAGAAAGTTAGTTATTATGAATTGCAAACTCGTTCGGGTGACGAGGCATCTACTCTATTTATGAATTGCTTAATTTGTGGTAAAAAATGGAAACAATAATTTAATTTGTAATAATCCGGAATTCAAAGTATTCAAATATTATATATGAAGCGATACCATATATTAATTTTTCTTCTTCGCTTTTTATAAAGTCCATTATTTCTTCATATTTTTTTTTATTTAAAACATAATATTGTAATGCATTTTGTATACCATAATCATATATTATTAATTCAATGTCTTTTTTTTCATATAGTGGCAATTTCAAATGGTTGTAAATAAACATTTTAAGCTTATTAACTAACCATATTTTATTAGGAGTTACTATATGTTTAACCTTGCAAAAAATAGTATTCGCCACATCATTATCCTCTTTTTTTATAATTATTTTGTATTTATAATCTTCCATTTTAATTATAATTAAGCATTTTAACACTTATATAGTATTATAATTTCATTTTTTTTTGTATTACATCGGGTTTCTATCAAAATTACAGAATACATGTATAAAATTGTGTACTTTATATGCGACACATATAAATACCTGATATTAACATAATTATTTTAGATATCTTCAATGATTGTTTTTTCAAAATTTTATTTGTTTTAATTGCATAACTATTAATTAATATTAAAGGCATTTGCAATAATATAAATTTTATGGATAATCCATATGGTATTATAGAACCCAATATTAAAAACCCCAATCCAATAATATTAGCTTTTTTATACCCATATAATACTGGTATTGTTTTAATATTATTTTTTTTATCTCCTTCCAAATCTATAATATCTAACATCAATTCTTGCCACATTATAAAATTAAAAAGATAAATCATGGCAGGTATTACACTTTTAATATCACCATTTACAATTAATGCTCCTGTTAAAGGTGATTGTGTAATTATCAGAGATACAATTACATTCTTTAATAATGGTATATTCTTAAAAACAGGAGTGTATAAATATGTCACAATTATAGTATTTGAAATTATATGTCTAATGAATGTGTTATTAATTAATGCCGATAAATAGTAGCTTAATAGTCCTAAATATGTTGAAAAATGTACAACTTCTTCTGTTGTCAAATCCTTTTTATTTAATACCTTTAAACTCTTATTTTTATCTGTCCCCGATTTATAATCATAATAATCATTTATCACCATAGAGTTACTTGCTATTATTGCACTAATTATCCCCATCAATATAGCATACGGATTCAATAGTGTTTCTATGCTTTTTGTTGCCAAATAACTTCCAAATAGGGGTAATGCGAATTCATAAGGCAGGCCTTCTGGTCTTGTTATTTTAACATAGCTATTAAATTTTTTTATATGAATGGGTTTGGTATTTTCACTCATTTTTATTAAAAGCATATTTGTTGGTCTAAAACTATATGTTGACATTATTAATAAAAACAGTATTGCTATTTTTAATTTCATTATTAGTTTAATAAAATATATTATTTATATATAATTTATTAATGTGTAGATAAAAATTGCATAAAATAATAAAAAATTGATTGGTGGCGCTTTGTTAATAACACATCAACAAACAATGTTCTCTACCAACGCTACTCAGATCCCCGTCGAATACACCACTGGTGATTACAGTGTCCGCCTTAACCTCAACTTTGGCGAAGGAAAGGATTCAGAAGTTTACAAAAATGAAACCGAAAGGAAGAATTTCAAAGACAATTACAATATCGAGGTATATGAATCGGGAGAAGGTGATGATTACTCAAAGGGATATCGTGTTGTAACAAACGAAGGTCCTCTTGTTATTAAGGTTGGCGACATCTCTATTTCCGGCAAGGATGATTACAATTATGATTATGCGATTGGCTTTGCTGTTGATAATAGTATGCCGGAATATACTACTGATATGTCTACTACTCCATATAATATTGAAAGAGATGGGACTCTTTGGACTATTCCTGCTAATAATGGCGATAGCTATAAATTTGATCAAAACCCCAATGCCAAATATCAATGGGTGGCAAAACGTGCTATGGACATTGGCTATGAACCCACCGAAGAAGAAGAGAAACTCGGTATGGAAAAAACAAGCGAAAATACCGGGCTTATCTATATCACATTCATGGTATTCAAAAAACCTAGACACGTTGAAGTAACTCGTGGTGCCTCTCGTGGTATCTCTCGTGGTATCTCTCGTGGTGCTACTCGTGGTGGTGACCAGATGGAAAGTGATGCTGCCAGATTTGGATATGGCAATGAAGCAAATAGTGCATCTAAAAAGAGCGATTTTGAATATGCGGGAAATACTGAACGCTATGTAATGCCTGTGCGATTGAGGATTAATAAGAAATCTGTGAATAGCGATATTAATTGCTCTCAGCATCTTAAAGGGGCAAGTGTTAATACTCTGCGTCGCCAGACAATGACAGTTCCCTTCTAAATAAAAATTGATATGTTTATATAAGTATTTATTTTTATAATTATATTAAGTAGAATATGATGACTTCTCCACAAACTATTAAGAATACTATTAACATAACTCACGATTTATCTAGTGTTATTATGAGGAATCGTGCCATTGTTATGATTAGAATGCTAAAAGAAAAAAAGGTAAAGGAGAAAGAGTTTAAAAAACAACAACAACGTATCATGAATAATAAATTTTGTATTGGGTTTTGTGAAAATCCTTTAAATTGTTCTTGTTTTATTAACAATTCAATTTAGATTAGAATCTTCTTATGAACTGTTTCTATCGCACCTTCAATCCATGCTTGCCTATCACAATATGTTTCTCCCAAAATATAAATGTCTTTTTTTATAAACAAACTATCAATCGTTTTTTGTATTTTTTTGGAATTAATCCCCACTTTCCACATATGGTCTCCTGAACTCCAATAATGCATTGTTATCCAATCCGGTTCTTTTATTTTTTTATCAGGAAACATTTCGTCTAATAACTTCTTGATATGTTTTTTAACAGATTTTTCATCCTTAAATGTATTCCAGAAATCAGCATTATAACTATCACTATAACTTATTTGTATTAATCCCGAATTGTAATCAATCGGTATTATAAATTGCAGTTTATTATCTGTTAATGTTTTGGGCATATCCTTAAACCAGACATCTTTAAATTGCGCGTATATTCTTAGCAGTTTACCATCACTAACACTATTAAGCACATTTTCATATTTTTTAAAATAAGATATATTTAAATAATCGCTTCGTGTTATAGTTAAATATAGCTTTGTATAACTATATTTTTTATTATTTATAGTATATGATTTACTTTTATCATCTATATCTGTAAGAGATGCATTAAACACTATTTTAACATTACGTGATTTTAGATATTCATATAGAACATCGCATAATTTCTGGATTCCTTCTTTTAATACAAAGAAATCGTTGTTTTTAACATCAAAATCTTTACGTAAAGTTAAAATAGCATTATGAGCATTCATATCATATATTTCACCAACATATCCCAATGATTTGTTGAGCACTTCTACTTCATTTGTTGGCAAAAATAGCGAAAAGTAATTATCTAAATTATAATCATGTTTATTGACTTTTATTTTTTTATTTATTGCATAATCCCATAATTTATCTAGGCTACTATAACTTGATTTATAGTAAGCCAATAGCTCTTTTTCTTCCATCATTTTGCCATTAAGATAGTATCTCTTATCTTTATTTATGTCTATTATTTGGTCTTCTAATTTAAAATCTTTAATTAGTTTCATAACATATTTGTGCTTTTTCCCTAACCTTCCTGCTCCAACAGAGTAGTTGAATCCCTTATTGCTATACGTATAAACACGTCCTCCTATACGATTATTCTTTTCATATATTACTATATCTTCTGGATTAACATTTTTAATAGTAATTAATTTATAAGCTAGATATAATCCTGTTATTCCAGCTCCAATAATAACATGTTTCATAGCTTCTAAAAAAAGAGTACATAATTATGTAAAAAGTTAAAATTATAAAAAGTTTATAAAATCATTAGAAAAATAAAATTATGTACTCATTTCTTCTTTTTCATTAATTCTTTATAGGATTTCACAGTAATTAGCTTACCTTTATGCTTAACATATTCTTTGCGATCTCCTGGTATTTTATGAATACTTTTTGTTTTACCAAGGATATCTTTTTTAGGTAGTTTTTTAGATTTTTTGCCTCCATTACCAGCACCCACCACATCTGCTGCTGTCACACCCGAATCATTACTAGATGATTTATTCATGCGTTGTTGGTATTTGTTTGGGCCCGCTTCCTCCTCCTCCTCCTCCTCCTCCTCCTCCTGCTGCTGCTTGCTCTGCAATTGCTTTACCTGCTTTTGAGCCTCCTCCTCCTCCTCCTGCAATTGCTTTACCTGCTTTTGAGCCTCCACCAGCTCGCCCTGCAATTGCTTTACCAGTATGTCGATATCTGTTAATAAATTAATTTTACTTCCACACATTCTTGTAATATCTATTGTAAACTGATTTCCATAATTTAATTGATAATCATCAAATTCCAATTTTCCATTGTTTATTAAAGCTTCAATAACGTTTACTACTATTTTTTTTGTTATTTTATTTTTTTGATGTTGTTGTTGCGTGCTTATAAAAAATCTGTACACATATGAATGATAACTATTTATACCTGTATCTATATCAGATGTGGGGAATTTTAAAGACTCACATTTTTCTATAAATTTTTGGGCTAAGGTATCAGCAGTTATATTAAGCTTCTCAATAAAATTATTAATAAACGATCCTAAACCAATTGATTTCAAATCACTAAATTTAATTCTAGTTTTTGAAGTAATATTTTTTCTATGAAGTATAAGATACAATATTTCAATAACTTTAAAATAATAATAATATAATTCAGAATCTACTTTTGATATTTTATTTTCTGATATTATTCTCAAATATAATTCAAGAGAAAAAAACCCTAATAATATAGCTATTTTTATTTCATGATTTTTATATAAAGCAGAATATATTGTATAATCACTAAATGTTCCACCTTCTCCTTTAAACATCTCCTTATTTTTTTTCGCCATATTTCTAATTAATAATATTATTATTAATTACTCATACTCTCTTTTTTGAGGCCACGTGAATAATTAATAAATGATATTCCTATAAATATTAATATAAATCCAGATATTTCTAGCATTGTTAATGATTCGCTTAATACTAAATACCCTAATATCAAAGTAACAATCGGATATAAAGATGTTAATAAAGTAGCTATTGCTACCTTTTTATCATTGTTAATCGCGTATAAATACCCATAATTAGCCATTAGTAGCATTGATGTTGCAAATATAATAACTAAAATTATATATTTATTATTCATAATTGTTGTACAATCTTGAATAAAACCACCATTGCTACTATTCAAAACAATACCTAGTAATATCAAGAAATGTATAAGGGAAACAAATAACATAAGTGTGAGAATATCAATGTATTGTAATATATATTTATCAAATAATGGTGCAATGCCCCAAATCAAATTAACTATAAAATAATATATATATAACATCTCTCTAATTATTAAAAATGTATTTTTAAAGTATAGTTTATGTTATTTAGATTTATTGGTGGCACTAATTATATTGCTATTTCTAAATTTATTCATAAAATGTATGACAAATCTATAATTCCTATTATTGATTATGCTAAGGAAGGTGCTAAAACACCCGGAGATGTTATTAGTTATAACAAAGAAGTTGTTTCATTAATAAATCAAATAAGTCAAGAACATACTAATCGTGACATTGGATATGCTATCAAACTTTCATCGTTTTCAGCATATAATCCCGAAGATAATATTGATAACTTTATAAAAAGAGTTATAAATACAGAACATAAAAATAAGTATATATATTTTGACGCCGAATATACTCATCTGTATGATGAAGAAAATAAAATCTTCAATAAAATTATTCAAAAATATCAAAATATAGATAATTTGCATTTATTCAAAACATATCAGATGTATAAAAAAAACAGTTTATATTATATTAAACGCGATTTAGATACTTACGATAAGATAGGATTTAAATTGGTCAGAGGTGCTTATTACAATAAAGAAGATACCGAACTATTTGAAGATAAAACAGATACTGACGTTAATTATAATGATGCTGTTAAATATCTTATTGCTAATACGAATAATAAAATTTGCATAGCTACGCATAACAAAGATTCTATTGATTATGCTTTATCATTTAAACCCGGATATAATGTATCTTATGCGCAATTATTAGGCATGGGCGATAGTTCAACGGAATGTTTATTAAATAATAATAAAACAGTATTTAAGTATGTTCCTTATGGAAATGTTTTTGATATTTATCCATATTTGTTGAGGAGACTATATGAAAATATAGATATGTTAAAGTATATGAAATAACATAATAAACATATAAAAAGTTATTAATATAAAATAATAAATGTATTTTGAGAATGAAGCAGGTTATTTAAAGCTTTTGAAAGAAACTCTTAAAGAAGGTGAAATTAAATATACACGAAATGGAGTTGTGTATTCTAAGTTTGGTTGTATGATGAAATTTAACAATATTAATAATTTTCCATTGCTAACAACTAAAAAGATGTTTTTAAGAGGTATCGTGGAGGAACTCTTATGGTTTTTGAGAGGTTCTACGGATGCCAATGAACTCAAAGAAAAAAAGGTTAATATATGGACTGGTAATTCTACACGCGAATATCTAGATAGTGTGGGGTTGACTGAATATAAAGAAGGTGAATTGGGACCTGTTTATGGTTGGCAATGGCGTAAATTTGGAGAAGATTACAGCAATCCTACTAAACAAGGCAAAGACCAAATTAGATATGTATTAGAGGAATTACTAAAACCAAATAATAGTCGCCGCGCAGTATTATCGGGATGGAATCCAGTTGATCTTAATAAAATGGCATTGCCACCTTGTCATATTCTATATATTTTTAATAAAACATACAATGGGCTTTCGTGTCATATGACATTGCGTAGCTCTGATTTATTCTTAGGATTACCATTTAATATTGCCAGTACTGCTTTATTAACACAAATACTTGCAACTGTACTACATATTGATATTTCCGAAATCTGTTTATCTATTTGTGATGCTCATATTTATCAAGAACATGTACAACAAATAGATAAACAGGTTTTACAAGAACCATATGAACTACCCAAACTAATAATCAAGAAGTTTCCTCCTCCTATTGACAGTAGTATTGATGAAAAAATAAATTGGATTGAATCTCTAAAATATGAGGATTTTGAATTAAAAGATTATTTATCACACCCTGCTCTACCAGCTATTATGAAATAGCTGTCGGATGCCATTTTTTAAACTTTTCATTATAAATACAAACAAATCCAATAACAGTCATAGCGTTTTTATCCTTGAATGCTGTTCGCAATAGCTTACTATCTTTCATTGTCTGTACAAGAGCAATACCAAGCATATTCTTGATATCTTCTTTTTCATAAACATTATAAATATCCGGTTCATTAGTTTTGGTTAAATATAATATTTTTTCATTTTCACCAAGATTAATATCACATTTTGGTTTGATGACAATTATGTCTTTATTGGGATTATTTTCAATAGTTTTAAATTCTGTAATATCCTTTGTTTTTCTTACAACTTCAATAATATTTGTATCATCAAAATTATATAACTTGGGTTTATATTTTAAATCATAAGGCCATATATATATACCGCGACATGTATAATTAAGCTCTTTTGTGAGATTCTGGATTTCTTCGATAGATTCCTTATATAAATTGTAATAGGTCTTAACTTTATAGTTACATACATCAATTGTTTTATCAGGTGTATATTGAGTTTCTAACATATTATAAAGAATATTTAGTCGCTGAGGTAATGTTTTATTTTTTAAATGAATACCTTCGTAACATATAATATCATTTATTAGAAAAGTCCAAGTATCATCTTTGCACTTAACCATTTCCCCGTCTAGCAAAGTATTTTTAAATAGCATTTTATCAAATAATCCGCGTCCAAATATAATACGCGGGCGTTGATAACCTGGATGTATTTTTTTATCTATATAATACATAATTTCGATGTCATTATATAGTGTAAAATAAAGATAGTATCTATTTCCATTTGATCGTAAATTTAGCATATGATTTGATAATATATAATTTACATTATTACTGTCTAAATTATGATGATGTCTTTGCAAAATCTTTACATTATATTTATTATATAAATCTGATAATATAATATCCTTATGGTCGTTACTTTTAATATTGAAAGCAATTCTGTTTGAAAAACTGATAATACCCTGCATTAAATTAAATAGACGATTATTGTAATATAATATCTATCATTTTTTTAAATAAAAAACAATATAACGCTAATACAATTATTATATATGTTAATATGAATAAACTTTATCACGAATGGTTTAGTAATACACAATATTGGTTTGCTAATAATAAAATAATTGACGAATATTTATGTGACAAATATTTTAAACATATTCATAAGACTAAACAATTATATGAATATAAAGAGATTTATAGCAAAGAAACATTAATATCATGTATATTACTATTAGACCAAATACCAAGACATTATAAAAGGTTGGGATATGATATTGATGTAGATGAATATTCTCATGAAGCTATCAAATTTACAAATTATGTACTAAGTATCTATAAAGATTTAAGGATAGACGAATTATCTTTTGTTTATTTACCATATAGACATGTTAAAGACGTAAACAAGATACATGAAATTATCAAAATATTTTTAAGAATATATGATAATTCTAATATCATAGATAGAATAAAATGTAAAAGATATTTATCGGCGACTTTAAATAATATTTACAAACATATTAATGCAAAATATCTAGATAATACGTTACATATAAAATCATGGGATTCTTTAAATGTGAATATTTTTGATAAATTATCTTTAAACAATTCTGATATTTATTTAAAATGCTGTGACATTGAAGTTTATAATAATATATATACAGAATATTCAAAATTAAATCCAATATATCCTGACCCTAAAATCATAGTATCTTTATCGGGTGGTGTTGACAGTATTGTAGCTCTATATATCCTTAGTAAAATAAGTAAAAATGTAATAGCGGTTCATATAAATTACAATAATCGTAAAGAATCACAAGATGAATTGGACTTTGTTAATTATTATTGTGATTATCTTGGTATACGTCTTGTATATAGGACTATTACAGAAATTACAAGAGATGATTGTTTAAGTAATGGTTTACGCGATCTATATGAAGATATTACAAAAAAGATAAGATTTCATATGTACGAATTACTCAATGATACCAATACATATATATTATTAGGACACAATAAAGACGATTGTTTTGAAAATATTATAACAAATATTACAAATAAAAATAGTTATGATAATCTTTCTGGTATGGAGTCTATCAAAATAATAGATAACATTAAATTTTGGCGCCCTATGCTAAATATCGCTAAAAAAGATATAATACATTTTGCTAATTTAAATAATATTCCTTATTTATGCGACAGTACTCCTAAATGGTCAGTTAGAGGTAAAATTAGAGATAATTTAAGACCATTATTATGTAATTTGAAGAATAATGCAGATATAACACATGGTGGTGACGATAGTGCTATTGAATCTTTTTTTACATTAAAGGAACATATAAAAGAGTCTAATAATATAATCAATGATATTATAATTAATAAATTAATAAAAAGTATAAAATGTATTAATAACGTGAATAATGTACTATTTGGGACATTTAGTATTGACGATTTATATACTTTCAGATATAAAAGTATATCAAAGATGTTTTTTACTAGATTGAATATCAATATTAGTAGTAAAACATTAAGTGATTTTATTGAATTTATCAATAGATTTATAATTACCAGTAAAGAGAGGAAGTTTGTTTTAAATAAAAATAATATATTTATGATAAAAAACGGTGATGATAATTTATATAAAAAAATAATTATTAGTTAATTTAAGCATGAGTAGAATAATATCGAGATATGCTTTTGGTATTGTTAAAAGAATAATGCCGAAAATATCTGCTACCGAAAAGGCCGCTTTAAACTCTGGTTCAGTGTCAATTGAAGGAGATATCTTTAACGGTAAAATAAATATAAATGAAATTGTTGATAAATACAATATTAAACTTAAAAATGAGGAAATTGAGTTTTTAAACAATGAAACTAACACATTATGTGAATAATTGATAGATAACGAAGAAGTAGAAAGAAATCAGAATCTATCTAATGATACATGGGATTATATAAAGAAAAATAAGTTTATGGGATTGGTAATACCCCAGAAATACAATGGTCAATGAAATACGCCATTAAATAATCTAAATAGTATTATTAATACTCTAATATATGATATAATGTCTTCTACGCGCGAATAGAAAATTAAGATAATATGTTGTTATAACATGATTTACTAAATTATTTATTTTTAATCTATCATTCTTAATTTCATTAATTTTATATTTAGTAATTAAGTGATTAGCATTATTTAATCTATTAAAAGGTTTTTTAACAATAGATATACTATTGAGATGGGCAAATGCATTTACAAACGATAGTAGTGTAAATAAAATTAAATATTTAAACATTAACATGTAATATTAAATATTCTTTAAATAATATAAATGATATATAATATTTATAAATGCGAAAGTGAATTACCAGATAATACAATTGCTATTGACGGTGTAGTATATTCATTAGACGATTGGGAGCATCCTGGTGGTAATCAGATTAGATTATTTGGTGGCAATGATGTTTCGGTACAATATAGAATGATACATGCATTCCACGGCGAAGACACGAGAAAGGTAATGCCGGTTGTTGGTAAATTACTTAATTATAATAAGGATTATACATTTGATTCAGAATTTGAAAAGGAATTAAAAGAAGAGGTTAAAAAGATTGTATTACCTCACAAAATGTATGCGACTCCGGGATTCAAATATAGGGTCCTATTATATTGTTCGAATTATGTTATATTAATGTATTACTATGTGATATATGGAGCTAATTTTAAATTATGTACATTACTTGGTATTGCAGAGGCATTAATTGGATTAAATGTGCAACATGATGCAAATCATGGGGCTATATCTAGAAAACCTTTTTGGAATGATATTTTGGGTTATGGTGCTGATTTAATAGGTGGCAATAAATATCTTTGGCTACAACAACATTGGACCCATCATGCATTTACAAATGATAATATTAGAGACCCCGATGCTAAAAGCATGGAACCATTCTTAATATTTCATAATTATAATGCAGAATCTCCTAATCGTAATTATATCACAAAATATCAATATATATATATGATTCCATTATTTTCATTATACTGGTTATCATCAATATTTTCTAGCGAAATATTTTCGGGTTTACAATTTTCTGTTAATGAATACTCGGAGATTAATTTTAAAAATAGTTATATTCAAAGTAAGATAGGCATATCTATAATACTAAGATTATTGTATTTATATTTAAAATGCTTTTCACAATTTTATCATTATGATACAACAACTGCTATGATATACATAATATTTTCATCGTTCGTATCATCCCTTATGTTAGCTATACCATTTTCATTATCGCATAATTTTGAAAATGTAGAAAGATTTCCAAGTAAAATAGATTGGTATAAATCACAAGTAGAAACGTCATGTACTTATGGTGGAAAATATATAGGTTATTTATGCGGTGGGCTTAATTATCAAATAGAACATCATTTATTTCCAAGAATGTCAAGTGCATGGTATCCATATATTCAAGAGACTGTTATGAAGGTATGTAAAAAACATAAAATAAGATATGCATATTACCCTACTTTCCTGGAAAACTTTAAATCTACAATAAAATATGTTAGTAGTATATCAGATATTAAAAAGAGTACATAATTAATAAAAAAGTATAAATTATAAAAAGTTTATAAAATCATTAGAAAAATAAGATTATGTACTCATTTTTATGCCACAACCATTCTGTCAGACAATTTGAAAGACATGTGGTTATCTTTTAATACACATAATGGTACATTGGCTAATGGTAAATCACCTTTGTTGGGTTTTAAAGAATAATTATAAATTTGGTTATAATCAAGATTTGGATTATTATTCTCTGCTAAATCTGTCGTATATATCTTTTCTAAATCGGGTGAAAATACACGTTGTTCTGCTGTTTTAATTGTATCCTGTGTTATTATTTCTTTATTAAAATTGGTATTATCAACTTCTTTATTAGAACTATACATATTAAACGTATTTTTGTTTGCAATATCAATATTATTAGTATTTGGCATCTTGGGAATATCTTGATCATATAAATTAGTTAATTTAGGAGGACATCTTACTTTAATATCTCCCATATCTTGTTTTTTAGACGGTTCAGGTGGAGGCTCTTTATATTTTACTGATTCTTCTTTGGGTAGATCATTTTTTGACATATTAAAAAATAATAGAAATACAAATATTATTAAAAATATAATACATATGATTTCTATATAATAGATTTCGTTATCTTTCATATTACTATATTAAAATAATATTTTAATCGTCATCTTCGATAAACTTAACCTTTCCTTTTGTTTCTTCTTCAACATAATTATGAAATTGTATTAATTCGTTATCTTGATAATAGGAAATATTATACTTATTAGTATTGTAAAATTTAGTGCGAGCATAACCTTTGCGTTTAAATACGGAGAATTCGTCTAAAATATCTATACACAATGGAATATATTTTCTGTCTTCGGGGCGTTCTCTAAGAATACGACCGATAGATTGTTGTATATCAGATATAGGAGAAGCAAATATTACTGTATTTAATGTCGGGACATTGAATCCCTCAGACGCCAATTGATATGTCGCTAAAATAATTTGTTTTTCAGAGGATATATTTAGATCAGCTTGTTTCATACCACCAACATAATATCCGTAATCCTTATTCAAAATATTTCTATCAACAATATATGTTTCTATATCACTTAATAAATTTCTACGCTCGCTTAAAATTAATATTCTTCTATTGGGGGCTTTTTTAATTAGACTTTCTAAAACATTGATAATATATTCTGTCCTAGGTTTGAATTTGCAAATGTTATTAATCATAGCAGCAGTATTTTCCTTTCCATTCCACATTTGTTTTACAGCCGAATATTCAACATTTGGCTCATAATACTTATGTATTTGCACTTCTACTTCTGTAAATTCTTTGTTTTTCATCGTGTAAACAGAATTACCAATATAATATTCAAAAACTTTGCGCATACCATCTTTGCGATTTAGAGTAGCAGATAGACCCAAAATAATAGGCATATTTAGCTTTTTAAAAGCGCGACAAAATACTTGTGCTCCTGTATGGTGTACTTCGTCAATAATTATAAAACCAATATCATTGAAAATATTAATATCATAATCTCTCATTGATAATGATTGTAAAGATGCGATAATAAAATCCTTATTTTCAACATCTACCTTATTTTGTTTTATAATACCAATGCTGGAATTTGGAGAGAATGTTTTGACTGTATCAATAAATTGTTGATTAAGGAAGTCTTTGTGACTAATAAACATAGTTCTTTTTTTCAATTGACAGGCGATATATAGGCTCATTATAGTTTTACCGAAACCACATGGAACTGAAATAATACCACCCATTTTAAGAGGATTTCTTGCTGCTTCTAGAAATTTATTTACAGGTTCGTGTTGAAATTCTCTCAATTTACCATTAAACTCAACATTTATATCAGCACTACATTGTAATTTAGAAGTTTTCGGAAGTCCGTAATTACATAGACCATAGTATCTCGGAATATAAATTCTTTTTTCCGTTTCCTTATACAATAAGAAAGTATTATCTGGTTTATCATTATTAACCCCCATATCAAAATTAATTCTAGGTTTCATAGTAAGATTCTCTTTAATTTTGACTAATTCTTCACTTTTCAAAGAAGATTTAAGAAGACTATATCCGTTTATAGTTAACATTATATAAGCTATTACATAAATATAATCGTATCATTTTTTTATATGAATTATAATAGAATACAGTTAAAATACAAATGATAATTAACTCATTTAGAATATTGGCTGTCGTATTATTATTTGCAGTTATGCTGATACATGATATACCATTCAAGAAAATGTATAAGGATTCTATTATGCAATTTTATTTAGCTGTATTATGTGTTGCTATATTGATGTTATTTGATAATATTACTGGTTTTGTAGTAACATTTGCTTTATTAATTGTATATTTCAGAATATATAATGCGGAAATAAGAGAGCGGAATATGATTAAAATACAAGAAATTAAAGAAAAAGAAGAAAAAGATAAAGAAGAAAAAAAGACTAAAAAATGCAATGAAGGTGATAAATGTAGATTAGAAAACCCTGATAAAAAAAGTATTATTATTCGCGAAATCAATAATATAGAAACCGAAGGATTAAATCCATATATTACCGAAGAACATTTAATATCCGCACAGAATAATGTTATAAACGATGAATTATATAATACTGAAATAGGTGAACTAACGACTGAATATAAAAATGCGAGACCATTATATAAATCACAGGGGTTAAATGATAATCAACATCATTTAGAGGGTTATGATTATTATAATAGTTATTATGGAACTTTACAATATGAATCAATAATTAATTAAAATAATCTCCTGAATTATTAGATAATTACAATGGTAAATGAAAAATTTGTATCACAAAACGAAAATGATGAAGTCGTAAAAGAAACCTTTACTATATTCGGATATTCTGTTGTAAGCGTCATGGTTGTAATCGCCTTATTATGGAGTTATAATATTGGAGATAATTTGTATTTATTCTTGACAGTATATTCTTTAATAATAATACTTTATACGGTAATCATAATATCATTAGTTGTTATGAATAAAAAAAATTATGATATAACATCGTATATGATATTGTTTGGAACAACAATATTTACAATATTTTTAGCATTTTTTATTGGTGTATTTTTTGTATATAAATATTTTAGCGTTGCCTCTTTGAAAAGAAATAGCGACCAGGTAATAAATTATTCTTATAAATATTAAATATAATTAAAAAACGATAGTACATATAAAATTATAAATAGTGATGCTGTTTTTATTAGAATATCATAAGCATTAAGATTTTCATGTAAATATTCTGGCATTTTTTCATAAATTGCCGAAACCATACTAGTATTATGTATTAATAATACAATTATTACAATAGTTAAATTCTTTTTTACCAATTCCATATCTATATTTACTATATTTGCTATATTTGAATTGTTATAATTTTGCGAAGGTGGGTATTTTTCAGATACGTTATATTCGGTTTTTCTATATTGAGAAGGTGGGGGCGGGGGATAATTATCATCTGGGGGGAATTCAACAATTTCGTCTTCGTAATCGGGTATCATACTACTACTTGTATTTTTATTTTTAGAGGTATATTCGTCGCGGAACTCATTTAATACATCTTGAACCAACGGGTCATTAATATCATTATTATCTGTCGTATTTGTATTTCCATTTAACGTAGATGTTGGCGTAGACATATTTATACTTATTCGTAAACTCTAATGATATAATATATTTAGATAATTAACTTTATAACGCAATTTATAACTAGGTATTCATTGCTTCTTCTTTACAGGTTACCTTATATTTATTAAGTTTATAGCATTTATTATTATATTTAAAATCAGCATCTATCAATTTAATTGGCATATAAAATAACAATGCAATGGATAATCCGAATATAGCACTAATTATTAATTGCCCCGCTTTATCATAGAACATTCTATCAATTATATAATTTAATTTAGATGTTCGCATTGATTATCCTAATGTATGTCTTTATTTTTATATTAATGGTGTCGGATAGTTATTATCATCCAAACATTTTATATTTATAACATCATATTTGTAACATTCATTATTTTCACCAATATATATATTATTATTTATATTTTCAAACATCATATGTTTATCATTTTGTGTTATGAAATATACATATATAATTCCAAATATAAATGCAATAAAAAAACTATACCAATTAATATAGAATATATTTTTCATATCTATTAATATTCTTATATTATTTCTTAATACATCTACCAGAATCGGGATTACATTTTTTTCCTTTTATTTCACATTCCTTTTTTTTATCTTCCGAACATTTATCTAATTTAACGACTGGTGCTACTGGCGCTACCTTTGGTTCTACTGGTGCTACTTTTGGTGCTACCTTTGGCGCTACCTTTGGTTCTACTGGCGCTACCTTTGGTTCTACTGGCGCTACCTTTGGTGCTACCTTTGGCGCTACTTTTTTACCGGTTGTTTTAACAACAGGTTCTTTAATACATCTACCAGATTCTGGGTTGCATATTTTGCCTTTATCTTTACACTCTTTTTTCTTAGCTTCCGTGCATTTATCATCTTTGGGTTTATCATCTTTGGGTTTATCATCTTCGGGTTTATCATCTTCGGGTTTATCATCTTTGGGTTTATCATCTTCGGGTTTATCATCTTTGGGTTTATCATCGTTGGGTTTATCATCTTTGGGTTTATCATCTTCGGGTTTATCATCTTTGGGTTTATCATCTTCGGGTTTATCATCTTTGGGTTTATCATCTTCGGGTTTATCATCTTCGGGTTTATCATCTTCGGGTTTATCATCTTTGGGTTTATCATCTTCGGGTTTATCATCTTCGGGTTTATCATCTTTAATACATCTACCAGAATCAGGATTACATTTTTTGCCCTTATCTTTACATTCCTTTTTCTTAGATTCTGGGCATTTATCTGCTTTTCTTGGAAGTACCTTTGGTTTTATAGTCTGTATATTTTGCTGTTTTGGCATATTAATAACCTTTTCATCATCTATTATTATATCCAAATACGAATATAAATTCAATTTATCATTATATTTAGGTGGTTTTAATTTTAAATAATTGTGTAAAGCAGTTTTTGTTTTGTCTAATTTAAAAGTTTCCATTAAGTCAGTTTTTTCACGCAACCAATTATCATAGTTAATATTTTGTTCAACTCTTTTGTTTTCATAGTTTTCATAATATTTTTCTCTTTTTTTATTGTTAATGTTCTCCTTATCAGAAATATTATCAAAATATAATTTAATATTATCTTTTAATAATCCAGTATCTATATCGTTATTTGCATTAGTTATATCAATTATATTTTTGTTAATATTTCTTAATATTTCCATTTAATAATATTAGGGATAAAAATAAATATTTTATGGGGGCAATATAATATCATCAAACATCCCTTTATAAAAAGTTTGTAAACTTTCAGCAGGATTCATTTGTTCTTCGTAAACACTTCTTGGCACATATTTAATAATAACTTTATCTTTTTTACATATTTTTTTATTACTGTAATATCCTTGTATTATTAATAAGCAACCTATAAATAAAATAAATATAGCAATTGCCTTCATATTCCAATGATAACTCTAAATAGGTTAATTATTTATTTTTCCTCTTCTTTGCGTTGACTCCACACATCTACATTTTCAATACTTTCTTTGATACTAGATAATTCAACATTTGTATCATCATTTATATCATCATTTAATGCATCTGTTGGAGATTGCTTATTATCAAGAGATGATGCTGCGACAATAGAATTTTTACGAGATTCAAAGACAGTATCCTTATCTTCCATATTTTGTTTATATTCCTTCATTAAAGTATTAAGTTGGGAATTGGAATATTCTACATCTTTAATAAACTCGGGATCAGGAGCCCAAGCACACCAACAACCAACTTCACCAACATAAATATGAAATTTATCACCTAATTTCTTTAAAAACTCGCTTCGCGTTTTTGCCTCATCAAGAGTTTCAAAGCAACCACGAACTTTTACACCGCGAATAGATGTAATACCTTTATTATCGGCATGATATTTAGATTCAAGGTCAGGCCCATGTACGGATTTAAAGAACTTATATTGCTCATCCATTTCTTTTGCATCAAAGATATATTTATGATTATCACTAATAGTATCAATAACATTTTTTGAATCAGGGTATTTTTCCTTAATAGAATCAAAGATTTCCCTAACATTATTAGAAAAACTTTCCATGAATTTACTAAAAAATAGAGCCTCTTTGTTAATAATAACATCTTCGGGGCTTACAAATGAAAGTAATACATATTTTTGTCCTCTAATAGGTTTGTCTTCATCCAAATGGTCTTCTACTCTTGGGTCTACAAGATCAATGTTTTTGTCAGTTACTGTCGCCATATTCTTATGATATTTTATATATTTATAATCTTATATATTTTTAAAAAAAAATATAAGAATAATAAGTAGAAAAATGGAATATAAATTTGATTATTCGGAGGCAGGATCGCGATTGATGAAATATTTATTTGAAGGCTTAGTTGTAGCATTTATAGCGCTAATATTACCTAAAAATAAGCTTGAATGGAATGAAATATGGCTTTTAGCATTAACAGCCGCATGTACTTTTTCAATATTAGATTTATTATCCCCTATTATATCAAATAGTGCTAGACAAGGCGTCGGTCTAGGTGCAGGTTTTAGCTTGATTGGTTTTCCCGTTGGTTTTTAGAGTGATGGTATAATTTCATAATTTAAATCAATACAAATCTTCTTCCATATTTGGTCTTGAACATACAATTTTTCTCTGCTTTTTAAAAGAGGAAAATATTTCAGATATTCATCAAGACCTAATATTTGAAAAAACTTATAAAGAACATAGCTATAAGATAAGAAATTCTTTCTATCCTTTGGACAATGTTTCAAAAAAGGAGCTTGGATATTTCTAAACATATTACATAATTTTTCTTCTAATTCCGGACTAAATTGCGGTGTAGGGATACCATTGATTCTATTTATAATATAATTAATATGTTCATAATACTTATTGATGCGTAATCTTTTAAGAATATCGCGCATTTTAGAATATGTAATTGCTTTAAGATCGAGTATTTTTTCTTTTTTAATTTCCGCTAAAATCTTCTCAAATATTTCGTCTGGAATATCAGTGCTCTCTTTCCCCTGAACTTGGTTACACCATTCCCTAAAATGATTTATCCGCTTATAGCAAAAATGGGAAGTATCCTTGGTATTTTGTTTAAGTATAGGTCTATTTTGCTCAACTAACAATAATTCTTGATATCCACATGTATTACATATCATTATTGCGTCTTGTTGCAAACAAATCATTTTACTTTTACAATCCTTACATATTTCTATATTATCATCTTCAACATTTCTAACATATTTTTTATTTATTATAGACATATATTTATCAACCAAAGTACTTTTATCATCAACTAAATCTTCACTATCACTAATATCACTAATATCACTATCTTTAATATTATTATTTTGTTCTTGATTAGATATATTATTTAAAGCGTCTAATACATTTATAGTGTTCTGCACATAGTTAGACTTTTTATTTTTTGTTTCATTTTTATATATTTTTCTTCCTTGTTTTATTGGCATATCTATCGAAGACTTAATTATATTCGTTGTAGAAACAAGAGCATTATTAATATGAGATTGGTTATCAACAGTATCATAATATTGGAATAAAATATAGCTAGTATTTTTATAATATTCTATTTCATCATAATTATTATTAAGCTCTTTGATTTTATGTTTTGTTTCTATGATTTTTTCGCGCAAATCAACGTTACTTGTCCATAATAAATTTATAGTATCTTTATCGTTATTATCATTATTTAATTGGTGAAATATTATATTTAAACTTTGCTCATATTTGTTTAACATTGTATTATGATATTGTAAATCCTTATCCGTTTGTTCAAATTTTTTTATCATATTATTATGCATTGCATCAAGAGTATAGGTTTCTTTTGTATCAACATTTATCTTTTTTTTTGATGATTTTTCTTTGAACATCATATATAATAAAATTATCACAATTAGTTTTATATGTATTATAATAGAAATATTCGCGTGGTGAATTATATTTTTTTCTCCACTTATAGTATAAAGAATATAGCGTAAATGGGTGGTGGTCTTCTTCAACTAGTAGCTTATGGTGCTCAGGATGTTTATTTAACCGGTAATCCTCAAATTACCTTTTTCAAAGTTGTATATCGTCGTCATACTAACTTCGCTATTGAAGCTATCCAACAAACCTTTAATGGAAACCCAGGATACGGGAACACTGTAAATTGTCAAATATCCCGTAACGGTGATTTAATCAACCGCATGTATCTCCAAGTAGATGTTCCGGCGATAACTGGTACTGCCGAAAGTTATGTTAACTATTTAGGTCTTCGCTTATTAAAATCTGTTGTTATTGAAATTGGCGGTCAACAAATAGATAAACACTATTCGGATTGGATGTATATTTGGAACGAATTATCTTTACCTGTTGGAAAACGTCACGCTTATGATAAAATGGTTGGGGGTAATGCAGCAGAAACATCTATTGCTTCAACTACTTTATATGTTCCCTTAGAATTCTGGTTCTGTCGCAATGTAGGTTTAGCGCTTCCATTAATTGCCCTTCAATATCACGAAGTTAAAGTAAAGATTGAATTTGATACTAAACATAATTGTACTATTCAAACTGCCGCGGGCACACAAGGACCAGCGACCATAGGAAATATTCCCGATCTTAAAGATATATCATTATGGGTTGATTACATCTTCCTCGATACTGATGAGCGCAGACGTTTTGCTCAATTATCTCACGAATATTTAATTGAACAATTACAATTCACCGGCACTGAAACACTAGGAACTGGAAGCACCCGTGTCAAACTCAACTTTAATCACCCATGTAAAGAATTAGTATGGGTTGCTAAATTAAGAAACCCTACTTCTCGTAATGTAAGATGGTATGATTATACTGACATGGACCCAGCCAATGATCTTGCCGGTGTTGGAACACCCGCTCTTGCTAAAAATCCATTCGAAGATGCGATTTTACAGTTAAATGGCAATGACCGTTTCGCAGTCCGCAAAGGTTCTTATTTCAATTTAGTACAACCTTATCAACATCATACCAATGTATCTGCCAATCCAGGTATCAATGTTTATTCATTTGCTCTTAAACCCGAAGATCATCAACCAAGTGGCACCCTCAATATGTCTCGTATTGATACCGCAACCCTCATGGTTAATACCGTTTCTACAACACAAGTGCACACAGCCAGAACCGGTACACCTGGTGCTGCTGATTACAGTGGTATCAATATATATGCTGTAAACTATAACGTTCTCCGCATATTATCTGGTATGGGTGGTCTTGCTTATTCCAACTAAATTATTAAAATATGTCGTATTATTTTTCAATATATTATAACAATAATAATGTAATGTCTTTTGTGTAATATTACACTTTTTTTTTTCTCCTCTAATAGTATAAAGAATATAGCGTAAATGGGTGGTGGTCTTCTTCAACTAGTAGCTTATGGTGCTCAGGATGTTTATTTAACTGGTAATCCTCAAATTACCTTTTTCAAAGTTGTATATCGTCGTCATACTAACTTCGCTATTGAAGCTATCCAACAAACCTTTAATGGAAATCCAGGTTACGGAAATCGCGTTACATGCCAAATCTCCCGTAATGGCGATTTAATACATCGCATGTATTTAACAGTTGATATGTCGGATGAAACCTCCAAGGTATGTCCTTATTTTGGCTTACGTCTAATTGATTACGTGGAGCTTGAAATCGGTGGCCAAAAGATTGACAAACAATACTCTCACTGGATGTACATATGGAATGAATTATCTTTACCTTATTCGAAACGTGAAGGTTACAAAAAAATGGTTGGTGGCGATGGTGATGTATTAAGTGGTACTTCCAATGATCAATTATATATACCTCTTGAATTCTGGTTCTGCCGCAATGTAGGTTTAGCGCTTCCATTAATTGCTCTTCAATATCACGAAGTTAAAGTAAACATCTTATTCCAAACCGCTGAAAAATGCCAAGGTTCTACCACTGCTCTCGCGAGCCCATTAGGTGCTTCATCTCTATGGGTTGATTATATCTTCCTTGACACTGATGAACGTAGACGTTTTGCTCAATTATCGCATGAATATTTAATTGAACAATTACAATTCACTGGCACTGAATCCCTATCTGGTTCCCAAGCCAAACCTAAATTATCTTTCAACCATCCTTGCAAAGAATTATTCTGGTTTGTTACAGCTACTGGTAGCGCTACCGATGGAGTTGATAATGTTAACTGGTATAATTTCACCAATGACCAAACTGGAACTACCGTCGCTACTGTAAATGCTAAGGTTGAAGCGAGAAGCGCTATTACATCTGTAAATCCAATTGCTTCTGCTAAATTAGTATTAAATGGTAATGACCGTTTCTCTGAGCGCAATGGTTCCTATTTCAATACAATTCAACCATATCAACATCACGAAAATGTACCAACTAATGCTGGAATCAATGTTTATTCATTTGCTCTTAAACCAGAAGAACATCAACCAAGTGGCACACTAAATATGTCCCGCATTGACACCGCTGTATTAAATCTAAATCTAAACGCTGGTTATAATAACGGTCTCGATAGTGCTTTACACGTATATGCGGTCAACTATAACGTTCTTCGTATATTATCTGGTATGGGTGGCCTTGCTTATTCCAATTAAATATTACGATATTATTTTTCTTCATATTATTATAATAATACTTTGTGTATAATATTAACTTTTTTTTTCTCCACTTATAGTATAAAGAATATAGCGTAAATGGGTGGTGGTCTTCTTCAACTAGTAGCTTATGGTGCTCAGGATGTTTATTTAACCGGTAATCCTCAAATTACCTTTTTCAAAGTTGTATATCGTCGTCATACTAACTTCGCTATTGAAGCTATCCAACAAACTCCAACCGGAAGTAATTCGTTAGGTTCCCGTGCTAGTTTCCAAATAACTCGTAACGGTGATTTAATCCACCGTGTATATTTCAACGGTAAAATCAAAAATGATAATACTAATACCGGCACTGCTCATAATGTTGCCCTTGTACCAAACTTTGGTCAAAGATTACTAAAAACTGTTGAATTAGAAATCGGTGGTCAACGCATAGATAAACATTATTCCGAATGGTTATATATCTGGAATGAATTATCTTTACCAATGGGCAAACGATCTGGTTATAATACTATGGTTGGTGCGAACAATAGTAATTTATGTACTAAATTAGCAGGAGAAGCTAGTTACGAATTATATGTTCCTCTTGAATTCTGGTTCTGCCGCAATGTTGGTTTAGCTCTTCCATTAATCGCCCTTCAATATCACGAAGTTAAAATCAACATAGAATATGAGTCAGCACCTAACTTAGTAGATGTTGTTGTTTCTAATTTATGTGACGATGAAGATGCAGAAGCTATCGGCTGCACAAATGGCAATAAATCCGCCACTAATTCTACTATTGAATTTCGAACCGATCCTACTGATGCTGCAACTGCTGTTAGTAAATTTGCTACTGGTTCTGCTATTTCATTAAGCGATGCTAATTTATGGGTTGACTATGTTTTCCTTGATACCGATGAACGCAGACGTTTCGCGCAATTATCGCATGAATATTTAATTGAACAATTACAATTCACTGGCACTGATACTATGACTTCTTCTACTTCTGCTGATAGCATGAAACCAGTGAGACTTAACTTTAATCACCCATGCAAAGAACTTATATGGGCTGTTAAAAAGAATGATACCGGTACTCTGATACCATTCTGGAACAACTTTTCAACTGCGAAATCTCTGGATGCTAATACTACTGCTAATAATTATGATAATTCATCAAATCCCACTATGCAAGCTAAAATTATGCTCAATGGCAATGATCGTTTCGCTACTCGCAAAGGTGATTATTTCTCCCTTGTTCAACCTTACCAACATCACGAAAATACTCCTGATGAAAATCATAATGGCATCAATGTATATTCGTTCGCCCTTAAACCAGAAGAACATCAACCCAGTGGCACTCTCAACATGTCTCGTATAGACACTGCTGTATTATCTCTATCATCAAGTGTAGCCGGTACTATCCATGTATATGCCGTCAACTACAACGTGCTCCGTATCTTATCTGGTATGGGCGGTCTCGCTTATTCCAATTAAAAAAACAAATTATTTTTACAAATACTTTATATTAAACCATTCGAGTATATTATCATCATATATATTTAAATCATCTTCAATCAAAATCATGATATCAAATATTTTTTTAGAAAGTACATATGATAATTCTTGTATATAATTATTTAAACCAATATTTCTTTCGTTATAGCAATAATCTATTTTATTATAAAGAATATCAATACATTTTTTATTTAATTTTTTAACATATTTATTTAATATAATTTTGTTATCTTGAACTTTATTGTCTTTGTATCTTAAAATATCTGGCTTCAAAATTTTAATTAAATAAGATTCAACCATATCACAATTATAGCTATTTCTTTTAAAATCAAGAAGATTCTTAAAATTACTATTATTTTTAACTAAACTATTACATTTCTTTGAGGATTCTGAAAGTTTTTTTAGTGAAGCAAAATCTTTATTCAGATGGCAGATGATGTTACCGTTGAAATCTTGAAATAAAACGTTATTCATTGATATTTTATACTATATATATTATTATCATTTTTTATATAAAATTTGAATATTATATTTGACTTTATTAAGTTATCAAAAATGAGATGTTTCAGTTGTAATAAGAAGCTAAATACGTTGGATGGATTAACCAATAAATGCAGATGTGGAAATCATTATTGTAGCAAACATTTATTCTATACAGATCATGAATGCACCTTTGATTATGTCGTTGATTACAAGGAGAAAGCAACAAGTAATATTGTTGATTTAACAAATAAGGTAATTAAAATTTGAGTACATAATCAATAAAAAAGTATAAATTATAAAAAGTTTATAAAAATTATAGAAAAAATAAATTATGTACTCTTTTTATTAAAAAAATGATATAAGGTTCTTTATAATACGTATTATAAAATGAACGACCAAGAACGTGCTACACTTTTCCAAAAAGCAGGAGATATTTTAATTGATAAATATAGCGATACTAATTATAGCGAAATGCCAGAAAAATATAAGTATTTATATAATATTTATATTCCATTGTCATCGGGCAATAAAAGAAAAAAATAATTAATATATGAGTTAATCCTGTTTATATTTTTTTTAATCATCAGAAATAATAATACTATCAAGATAAGGATTAAGAATTTCATTAACAATAAATTCAGGCTTAAACTCATCATAATTCATGAAGATTTTTAGGAGTTGTTCTGAAAATCCCGAAACCATCGCTGTACCTTCTGTATCGCAGTTAACAGGGAATGTTCCCTGATTATCTGAATTAAGATTCCAGAATACAAACTTAGGTGCCGTATAACCGCTTTTTTTATATTTTCTAACAATATTCTTATAAATTGTCTCTAATTCTTCTGAACCATCTGATGCTTCATTAAATTGCATATCAGTAAAGACAAAGAGTTTCTTGGGCATTTCACTATCGGGAATATTATTCTTAATACCATAACTGATAATTGCTTCACAGCATTTTACGAAATCAGTGCTAAATCCATATTTTACATCTATCATTGAGTTAAGTGATTCAAACAAACTAGGTTCTTTGCATTCCAATGTTACCAACTCTGGTTCTTCACTAAATGTAATAAATTTGTTTTTAAACAAACCATTACAGCACTGAGATGTTAGGATACCGAGAGAAACAGCTACTTGTGCGGGAATACTACCATTTCTTGCTCCAAACATAGAACCAGATAAATCAACAACAGCTAACGAATTATCAAAGTTGCCAGATTTTTTAACATTTTCTAGAATAGTTCTCCATTGTAATTCAATTGTTTCATTGGGACCATAATCATCATTGTGGCGCGAATCAATGTAATATTTAGACAATTCGTGTGGCAAAATACCTGTTACTTTGATTTCTGCTTTACCACTTCTAACATCAGACAAATATTGTCTATACCTTTCATCGTCGTGATTCATAAAAGCATTGAGAAGCCTTTTTGATGCGACTCCCGGGACAGCTTGATATTTGATTTCACCCCATCTGTCACTACACATTAAGGATTCTACGATATTGATTTTCTTTCTAAGCGGAACAATAATCTCTTTGCGATACTTTTCCATCCTTCTATCATCATCTAATCCATAAATTTCAGCTGCTACACGCTTGGCCATATGCTTTCTTTTATCATTTCTATCATTTTCACTCGGGGCCCATTTAGCGCAAAGTGAAACACTATCATTTTCGTCAAGTAATAGCCTATCATTTAATAGCTTGCTCGAAAACAATTTTAGTTCATAGTTCCTATTCCTAGAAGTTTTACAATTATAGTATGTGATATATAGCAAGTCCTTCCAGCATCCATATTTATCTACATAATTTGTAAGGTTATCGCAATATGTTGCAAACTTATATGTTCGTAGCCATATCATAGCTTGATTTGATATCTTCTTTTCTTTTTTTCCATTTACTCTATCGCGTCCATTGAAAATGATAGCAACCGTTTTTTTAGGATCATCATTCCAGCATTTTTCTAAATATTCATAATTTACCTTTTTATCCAAATCGCGAGAGAACATCATGAAATAATCTACGATATTGCTTCCAGTAGTTTTGAGAGAAGTAGCACCATTAGTTGTTTTCGTGTAAGACATTATGGAATTAATGTATTATATAAAAATAATCTTATATCAATTTTTAAATTATTTGGCTTCTGCTGCTGCCGCCGCTGCTGCTGCTAGTTTACTTGCGGATGGAGGGAAGTGGTGAGAGATTAGTTTTTGAAGAATAAAATAGTTGATTTCTTCTGTAGCATCAACATTTAGGATTTTACGTAGCTTATCATCTGGGAGAATGAAACGTTTGTTTTCGGGTTTGTTAAGACTATGTTCCTTGATATACGCGTTGATAAAACGGGTAATATCAGTGCGAGATTTCTCTGTACCACGGGGCTCCCCAATGAAATCACAAAGTTCATCAGAAATCTTGTTTGGTTTAGCAAAACCAGATGGGGAGTTTTTAGCATTTTGACGTTTCTTTTGAACCTTATCAATGATTTTTTGTTGCTTTTCCCAATCCTTGCTAAGTACTTTAAGTTGGCCTTGTAGTTCTTTGCCCATTACCACAAAAGTATTTACTTTTTCAATAATACTTTGGAGGGCATTTTCTTGTGGAGTTACCGGTTGAACAACTTCGGATTTTACAACATCTTCAACGGGTACGGCTTTAACTACGTCAGCAGCTTTAACTACGTCAGCAGCTTTAATTACAGGCACTTTTGTAGCAACGGGTTTTTTACCGGTTTTAACAGGTGTTTCAACAGCAGTGGTGGCGGCTTTCTTGGCAACGGGCATTATATATCTTATTTAGTTTATGGATATCTATATAATCTTTTGTTTATATCATTTTATACTGCATTTTAAAGATATTAATAATAATTAGAATGAAAGTGCAAAGAATAGGTACCTATAAAACAGGATTTAAATATTTTAATAAAAATACCGAAATAATTGCTGAAAAACAATTGGAATTTATTAAATCTCTTAAAATACCACCCGCATACGATAACGTTACAATAATTAACGGCAAGAAAATAATCGCATATGGATATGATTCAAAAAATAGAAAACAGGTTATATATCATCCTAAATTTATATTAAGTCAAAATAATATAAAATTTCAAAAAATCAAGCAATCAATAAAGTATTTTTCCAGATTAAAAAGAAAAATAAAAAAAGATATTAACCGCGACGATATTGATAAGATATGTGCGATAATTATTACTTTAATAATAGATTGTGGATTCAGAATTGGTAATAAAAAATACGAAATAGATAATAATTCATATGGATTAACAACATTGAAAAGGAAACATATTTTCATAGAAAACAAATTTATTAAAATAGATTTTATAGGTAAAAAAAATGTTAGAAATGTTGCCATATGTAAAAATAAGGAGATTTATAATTTCTTTTTTGATAGATTAAAAAAGATCGGAGAAGATGAATATATTTTTAAACATAATGATAAAACTATAACATCGAATGATGTTAATAAATATTTATATAATTTTTATAAAAAATTTAATTTAAAAATTACTACGAAAGATTTAAGAACACTTAATGCTAACACGCTATTTATGAAATTTTTTAATACAAATATTAATTCTAAAAATCCTATAAAAAAATCTATTGAAGAGACCGCATTGAAACTCCACAATACATATGCCGTCTGTAAAAAAAATTACATCGACCCAAATATTATTATATTTGCAGAAAATCAATTGACTAAAAATAAAAATTGATTTTTTTATATACTATAATATAAGATTAACACCCTTCTATAATATTAAAATGGATATCGAAAGTATTATCACTAATTTAAAAGATATGTTAACTGAACGCGGAGATGATATCTCATTGTTCGAAGAACATAGATTATCTATTGATAAAGAGGAATATGAAAATGATAGAAATGTAATAGAATTGCAAACATCTAATACAACTGTAATATTCGCATTAACTAAAAAATTAAGAAAGTTTATAATCGATGAACTTAAAATGTGCGATACTGATAATGAAAACTTTATAGCAAAATACGGTAATATGAAAAATGTCATACTTATATTCAATAATGATACTATATCTCAGCCTATCATTTCTCAATTAAATAAATACGATAAAATGTTTCAAAAAAATAAAGGACATTTGCAGTACTTTCATGCACAACAAATAATGCTCAATCCAACAAAACACGAATATGTACCAAAACATATTAAGTTGACTGAAACAGAAGCTGCTGAATTTATGAAAGAATATATGATTAAAAGCAAATTATATATGCCAATTATTTTACATAATGACCCAATTGCTAAATGGCTTGGTATCAAACAAGGTGACATTGTTAAAATTATCAGATATAATGAAAATAGCGGTGTTTCGTTTTATTATAGATCTTGTTTTTAAATAAATATATATATTATTATAGAAGCGATTATACATAATATAAGCATGGCTGTTCATAATGAAAAATATAAAGAGATTCTTGGATTATTAGGAGATATGTATGTCAAATATATTGATATTGATAATTCTGTAACTTCAACAGCTCCATTCATACAAAAAATTTTAAAAGATATATCCGAAGAAGAAATTGTTGATTTTCCATTACTAGAAGGGGATAAAGTGTCATTATATGGTCAAGAATTGAATGCCACAGATACGGGACCAAAAAGTGGTGCCGCATATTATATAAATAATGATTCATTTACTGACTTAATAAATCAAGCAATTTATACAAAAATTAATATTATGGAAGTAGATAAAGATAACGATAATATTGATAATCTAGCAAAAACGAAGGGGTATTTGAAGTTTGCGAAAGGAAGCATAGCAACACCCAAAGGAACTGTTAGAATTTATCATAATGAAGATAATATTTTTAATTTGATTTGTAGTATGAATCTTGTCAATGTTTTTATAGATATTTTAGAAGCATATAAAAATTTTCTAGAAAACAATAATAATATAGAACATTTCAAAAAAAATGTAAATAATATAATAATTGTTAATAAATATGCAAGGGACGCGGTAGATGCATCTGAAAATTACGGCTATTGGGTTAATGGAACTAATGAGGCCAATAAAATGAGTGAATCAACCCTATTTTTATCAATTAAGTCTTATGATTCGGGTGTAGATGGAGGCACAACCGCTACCAACAAATTATTTACGGAATTACGTGTAAAATATAATGGTTATGCAAAAAATGTGGAAGCGGCAAGTGCACAACAGACTGATGAAATAACAACTGCTCCGGTAAGCGCAGTGAGCGGTGGATTGTTTGTGAATAGTAACATTAGAAATGTAGCAAACACTGCCAGTAGTAATACATTATCTGGTATAGTTATTAAAAAATTAGCAGATGGAAGGTGTGTAATTAAACAACATGTGAATGATATTTATTTGGATGATAATAATAATTCATTCATTGAAGCCAACACAGCAGAATTATATAACGCTCTTATTGAACGCGATAAAAGATTATTGCGAAATTTTTTGAACACAATAATTAAATTGAACTTAGTAAATAGAAAAACACAAATATTGGGATTATTAAAATTTTTTAAGATTATTAAAGCATACTTCCATATTGCTATAACATCTGGAAATATGTTATATAATAGTATTCATAATAAAATTGATTTGGGTGCTTCTGCCACCCCCTGCGGAGCTGGTGCCACCACTCCCGCTGCTTGTGATTATACATTATACAATGCAACCCCAGCAAATTCAACAGGGTATGGTATTAAATATTTAACAGAAGCAGATATATTAGAGCAAGCTACATATATATACGGTGATGCTATAAAACGTCCGTTAGTCATTGGTGTAATTAAATTAGCTGGCGCAGCGACAGATGGGAGTGATGCTAATAATTCAGTGTTTGGATTAGCATATACGGAAAATAATACATATGTTGATAGAATAATAGAAAAAATTACAGACCTACATATGAAAAGTGCAAAGGCGGCCAATATAGCAATTTCTGACGAGTTTCCTATATCAAAAAAAGGATTTATTGCTGAGGTTTTATCAGAAAGACTTATACGAATAAAAACCAGGATACCACTATTCAATAATAAAAAGACTGCGAATGCCGCCCTAGCCGACGGTGCCGCGGAGAAGAAGGGTGAAACAGACAAAATTTTTTCAGGGAATTTCTATGTTAAAGCCAGTACGCCTGACGCTCTTATAACATATGGTGACCCCGATGGCGCGCTGAGCACCGGTGACAAATCGTTTAAAGTAAGTGCAATTAGAGATAGTGAACTACCTATTGCAGTAAAAAATCAATTAAGTGATCGAAACATGGATATTGCAAAAACTCATATAATAAATATAAATAATACTTCATATCCGATAATGAGTATTCAATCTGATGGTGGTGCCTTGCTTGAATTTACAATAAGCGCCAGACTTATATATCCTTCGCAAAATGATAAGGAATTAAAAGATGTTCCAGTATTGACATTGCCATATCAGTCGGTAACATTATTTAGTAGTAGTCACGCACCACTCCCTGATACCGCCACGTCGCATAACTATTTTGGGAGTTTTGATAAAGGTAGCTACGTATATTTTCACGCCGGTGGTAATACTGCAAGTGGTTTTGATAATCAGGTTTTTATTACTGTTAAGAAACCACTCGATTATAAAAATGGATATATTAATAACGTTGATGCTATTAATAACATAAACGAACAAATAAATTCTAATCAATCTAAAATTAAAAATATAAAAACATTATATTATTTAAATAAGTCAAAAAATAACCTATTATATTATCAACTTGTATCTTATATTATATTGCTACTAGGAATAATAATTACATTAGGGTTAACTTATGCAATGAAAATGGAGAAGCCCATAATTAAACTTGTATCTAGTGTATGTTTTGGAATAGTTGTATTACAGGTAGTAACCTATTATATATTAGGTGTATTATATATTGAAGCCTTTACACAAGGTAATGTTATTGAAAATTTCTCTAACCAAGCCATGGTTCCGCCGGGCATTGTGGGAACTACAACAACTGAATTTACTGCTGATGGAAATCATGACTACCCTAGTTACAAAATAAATTTAGTAAATACTCAATTATTGCTATTAAATAGTAAACTTATAAAAGCGATAGAGTTGGCAAATGTTAGTGTTGGTCAAGGCGATGCGACATCTGCCTATACGACACTATTGGGAAATACACTTAGTGAAAGAAATACGCGCGCTGATATTAATAAAAAATTAAGTAGTGAAGCTGACGGTTCATTAATGCATATAGATTTACTAAAATATAGTGCCTCGGTTTACGGCGTTTATATTAAAACTGTATTAATGGTTGGTTTAGCAATAACGGCATTATTTACAATTAATTTATATACTGATAATAAATATATGGAAAATATAGCATTCATTTGTATATTTATATTAGTCGTTATATTCTCTTACTACTTAATATATTCTAATGCGATTGTAAGAACAAAATCCAATAATATTTATTGGGGGAAAGAAAATAAATCCCAATATAATTGAATATAGAGTACACTTGATTTTTTTTATTATTTAAAACATATATTAATTATATATATTATATAAATACGCAATGAAGAAAGAAGATAAAAATAATTCAAATAGCAGTGAATCAACAGAAATATCATGTGAAGATAATTCAGAAAATGATCCGACTTACAATATTCATAGTAATAGTGAAGATTCTGACGATGACGATGATGGCGATGACTATATTTACAATAATTATGAAGATGAAATCAATGAGATAATAAATCCCCCTAATGGACCAGCCGGAGGATTCTTTAATAAACATTATGAAGAAGAGCATGATAGAAAACAAAAGTTTTTTTTAATATTAAATCCGCAAAAAAAATCTGTGCAAAATAAAATACAAAAGAAGAAATACGATTTTTATAATAAATATACAACAATTGAGAAAAAATATTTTGATAATTTATCTGATGAGGAAAAAGATAAAATAAAATTAAGGGAAGATGCAATAAATGACAATAAATTATCAAGTATGCCTATGAGGTTTAAAATACTTAATTCAAATATAAATGAAAAGACAAAAAAGAGCATCATAGCAAAAATAGATAGTTTTAATAATATGTCACCTTGTTCAAGTGAATATAATAAATTAAATAATTGGCTATCATCTTTGAATAATATACCATTCAATAATTATTATGAAATACCGATAAAGATAAGTGATGGAAATGAAAAAATCTGCGATTTTCTAAATGGTATACGGCAGAAAATGGAAGATACTGTATTTGGACACAAAGATGCAAAAGAACAAATAATAAGAGTATTAGCACAACAAGTTTCTTTTCCAAAGGCAAATGGCTATATTATAGGTATACAAGGTAGTGCTGGTGTTGGTAAAACCAAATTAATAAAAGAAGGTATTTGCAACGCATTAAATTATCCAAATGCATTTATTTCACTCGCAGGAACAGATGATTCGTCTTTTTTGAGAGGACATTCATATACATACGAGGGAGCAACATATGGTAAAATGTGCGAGTCTTTAATGAAAACAGGGATAATGAATCCATTGTTTTTATTTGATGAATTGGATAAGGTTTCAAATACATATAGAGGTCAAGAAATTATAAATACTTTAATACATATTACAGACCCTGTACAAAACGATAAGTATAACGATAGATATTTTGAAGAAATTGATTTTAATATATCAAGGTCTATGATAATATTTACCTACAATGACGAAGAATTAATAAATCCAATTTTAAAAGATAGAATGATAGTTATAAATGTACCTGGATATTCCAATGATGAAAAATTAGTATTGGCAAAAGATTATATTGTTCCGGAAATTTTAAAACAATATAACTTAAATATTGGTGATATAATTTTTAATAATGAAATATTAAAACATATAATTAATAATGTACCCAAAGAAGATGGTGTGAGAAATTTAAAAAGAGCTATAAATAATATTATTTCTTGGGTAAATATGATGAGATATGTTCCAACAGATTCTGTTAAAATATCTTTACCATATACGGTTTCAATAAGTTTTTATGATAAATATTGTAAATATAATAACGTTAATGAATATGACAAGAATTTACATCATTTATATTTGTAAATATTATAATAGGATGTCAAAGTTTTTATTTTATGGTTGCTGGAATAACATAAATTGTGACAAGGAATATGTTTATAGGGATTTGGTTTTAAGTTATATTAAAAAAAAAGAGAAGGGTTTATCAACTTTTTTGATAGCAGGTGATAATTGGTATTCAACAAAATTATTAGATAAAGAAACAAACGTTACAACACAATATTATTTATTGAGTATACTTAAAACCGGATATGATAAAATATATAGTTTAAATAAAACTATTCATGTAGCCGCCGGAAATCACGATGAAGAAACAGATGGAGAAAAACCACCAAAAAGTATAAAAAACAGATGTATGATTAAAACACAGAAAAAATATATCGATACATTGAATGAGGCGAATAATGTTAGTTTAAATTATAGCAAAGATTCAATCACTTATGATAAGTACATGCAAGATTCTGATGAAATGACTAGTAGTTCATTTATTGAAAGTGATTTAAAAGGATTTCAACCTACCTTAGAAGAATTAGAAGAAATTAAAAATATTGATATTCATAATAAAACAATCAATCTATATGTAGATGATATTGGTATTGTCAATAATGAAAAATATATAGTTATAATTATTAATACAAATAAATTAAATAATGATGATTATATGAATGATATTAAACGCACATTTCAAGAAATCAGTGATTCAAATGCGACAGGTAAGCAAATATTTGTAATGGGGCATGTACCATTATTTCCTATAAAAAAAGATAAAATAAAAAAAAAAGATAAGGACCCATTATTTGGGAAAGGTGATATGTTATTCGATTTATTAGCAGAATATAAATATATATATTTGTGCGCAGACTCTCATTATTTTAGTATCATGGAAATAAGTAAAAATGATAAAACTGTGATACAAATAACATCTGGTACAGGTGGTGCTGACCCAGATATTAATACAGAAAAATATGAAGATACTATAAATGTAAAGCAAAAAGAATATAATATAGAATACTATTTACTGAATTCATACGGTTATAGTATTATTCGCATTTATAAACACAAAATAATAATTATATATAAAAAAATTATTAATGCCAATAATGGAGATGACGCATCAAGTAATAAAGGCGGTAATGCATATCTTTATTCAATACAACGTGATAATGGTAATATTAAGTTTGAAAAATCTAGTTCTATCAAACAGGTTTTCTCAGATAAAAAATTTGAACAATATAAATCAGATAAATATTTAACATGTAATCATATAAATCAACAAATGTTAACTATTGAAGATAACGTAGTAACATCAGAAGACAAAAACACTTTTTGTTACAAAAAAATAAAAGATAAATAATATACTATAATAATAAGACAAATAATATAGCATGATTCTATTAAGTATTATATCCATAATAATATTTATAGCTATTTACTATTATTTATTTTTAACAAATACAGAAACTTATAGCAATAATAGTGAAATATATTTTATGTCTAAACAAGAATTAAATAATTTTTTAGAACAAGATAAAGACAAATATGTAAATAATTTGAGTGATATTGATTTGAATGCGAGGAAAGTTAAAACAAAAAAAGAATATATTGATAATATACGTAAAACATCATGTGATTTAAATGATAAGGAAAAAGTATTGTTGAAAAAATGCTGTATAAATGCCGATAATTATTTGTTAACGTGTAAATTACATGATAATTATATAAATTATAAAGAACTGGCCAATATAAAGTGGGTAATATGTTGTACTTATAAAAATGAATCATTTCAATACGAAGAGGGATTACCACATACTAGGGAAAATGTAATATTTTTATCAAAAAGTGTTTTAAATTACTCGGAAGAAAATCTAACAAATACTTTAATACATGAAAAAATTCATATTTATCAAAGATATAATAAAGATGTTTTTGATAAATTAATACATAGTGAAGGTTTCAAAAAAATAGCATATAATAACAAATTTATAAGGTCAAATCCAGATACTAATAATAATATATATATTGATAATAAAACTAATAATGTTATGGTATGCTTGTATAGAAACAATAAACCCAATGGTATTAATGATGTTATTATGAAAAACTTTTCATTGGAGCATCCTTATGAAAAGTATGCGTATGAAATAGCAAATAATTATTATACAGATGTTAAGTATAAAAACATATAAATTTTATATATATATTAATTAAAAAGAATATACAATGGATGAATTAATTAAACAAGCACCAGATAATATAAGTAAAGAAGAAATTGAAAAAATTTATTTAAGAAATGATAAAAATGTTTTAGAGACTCTTACAGAATTATGGAAAATTCCAGTTAAAAATACTGTGAAAAAAAGCACTGAAACAGAAAATAAATGGAAAGAAATAAGAGAAATATATGACGATATAGACGCAGAAATGTATAAAATGTTAAGGTCAAAAAAATAATGTCAAATTATATTAAATGGATAGATATAGTAAGGGTGATTTGGGTATATCCAACATAGATGGAATACCAGTTATGTCTTTTTTCGCACTTAATAAGATTATTAATGGTCAATATCCCGGTTATCGCGATAAAGCTAGCCTAATTAGTTTAGCCAAAGGTGCTGTGGGTGGTTCTATGGGTTTTGATACATTAGCTAAGGGCGCGTGGAATAATGCTTCTGCGTATTTAAATGGTAATAAGGGTTCTGATATAGAAGTTATTGCATCACCGCCACTATATGATAATAGTGTAAAACTTCCGATGTGTGTGAAAAATATATAAAAGATATATTATATAATACCAATAAGATATAATGAGGCTAAGTAATGTCCTACTATTAATATGTGTTGGTTATGTAAATGCATTTGTTCCATATGTAAGTTTACTAAAAAAAATACATCATACGAATCACAATGTATGTTCTGTACGAAAAATAATTCATAATTCAGTATCTTTACTTAGAGCATCTTTGCATAATAAAAAAACAAAATGGGAACCACCACAAGGATATATACCAGACAGTCAAAAAAACCAAGATAAATGGATTCCATCACAAGGATATATACCATATACTGAAAAAATTGATAATGATATTGACGAATTGTTTAATGAAGATGCTCTGTTTTCTGATATAACAAGGGAAACATTATATATCAATAATAAATTTGATAAATTATTAGATGATATTAATCATATGAAAAATACTGTTGAAAATATCAAAAAACATAACAGCATCATTAATATAAAATCACATTATTATAATGTTGATTAAATTTTTTTTATATAATAAATTAAAAAATAATATTATAATAGATTTGGTATCCAGATATGCCACATAATATAGAATTATTAATACTACTTATGGTTATTATAATTTTAACTACTATAAGTTTGATAACTCTGGTTGAATTAAAATATCATTTAGATTTGAATGATACTATTCAGAAAATGAATAAATACTGTTTATATAACACAAACATAATTGACATACATAGCGTTGAGATTAAAAGAACATTTATGTGGAATATTTCAAATTACCTTTTTGATTTTGAACAAATAAAACAAAATTTTAAACACATTGGAGGTCTTGATAAGTATAAGGACAAATATACTGATATTGATAATCTTAATAGGGACCTTAGTATTGTAGATGGGAAATTCAATATTATGAAAGTATATAATACGTATTTACATTACGGATTACCATTATTTATATTTATTTGGATTTACTTTATAATACATATTACATATATCAAATATTTTACTGGAAGTGATTTAAATAAATATATATATATATTTAATTCATCATTATTTATTTTCATTTATGTTGCCATTTATACTATATTTTTCTCTATTATTTTAAAGAAAATAACAGAAATATATGCAGACACTTATGTATACGAATACATTATGTTAATGAAAGAATTGGATATCATAATAAAAGAAGATAAATCAGAAAATAATGACGAAATTATTAATATTTTAAAATCTGATAATACCAGTATAACAGGAATTGAAGATGTTGTTTTAACAGAAGAAATTGTTGATAAATTAATAGATGCAAAAAAAAATTATCAAGAAACTGGTAGGGTAATTGTAAACAGTAATAATTATAAATTAACATTAGAAAATATTGAAAAAATCTATGCATATAATAGTAAAAAAACTATTGATAAGGTTTTTGATGAAATAAATGATGTTACTAGATTTATGTATGTATATATTGTATTATTGTTAGTACCAATTATAATATTGTCGCAGGTATTAAAAGAAGACTATATATATTATATATTCGGTTTTACTACAATATTCGTATTCTCCGTTACAGTACATAATATAAATAATATATTACAATAAAGTTCAATGAATATTTATTATATCTTTTTTTCTTTATAAGGGTTAAAGTAAATTATAAACTTTTATTATAATGCGCATATTGATATTTATAATGTTTGTTATTATGATTATAATATTTTTAAATGAATTGAAAAATATTACATTATCATTTCTTAAAATTAATTATTTAAAAGATGTTGCAGATATTAATATAAAAAAACATTGCAATAATATATATTGTGAAGCAGAAACTGGTAGATTTAATTTAGCTAAAAATAGTTACGATTTATTATTACCAAATGATAATTTTAATACTAAAACATATTATTATACAATATTATTTGTAATTGTTTTATTATTTATTGATTTAATGTATAAATTCTGGAAATATAACGACCTGTTTATACCATATTTAAGTAATATAAATGGTGAATATTTTATTACTTATTTAAAACTATTCCCATATATATTATCATTTTTAATTGTATTTATACTAACTGTTATGATTATCAGAAGATACGCTCCCACGTCATCAAAAGGTTATAAAGCATATTTTAATACAGATAATGATGTAATATCCGACGATATTGATACATTTAATATTAATGTAATGTTAAATCAATCCAAAAATATCATTATAATATTTTTGATTTTATACTTAATATGTGGCTTTCTTTCTAGTATACCAAGTGTACCGCATGATTCTAGAATAGATGGACTAAATTATTTCTATATAGCGATGGCATATATATTTATATTACTATTATGTTTTTACATGATGGTAAATATTATTAATATTACAATGACATTTACTGATAATGATAATCCTTCACTTAAAATATTAAATTTAAAAAATATATTACAAGATACAATTAAAAATTTTAAATTTAAGGTTTTATCATTTGATGAATTTAAAAATGTATTAGAACAAAAAATAAATAAAAATGATGATATATATGAAGAGGATTATTTAACAGTTTTTCAAGAAAATAAAAAGGTATTTATATATATTAATAACCTTATCAAAGGTTATTATTTAGATCCAAACATGGAAATATTGGATTTTGGTGATAAAGTTGAAATAATTAAATTATTGAAAGATGATAATATTGATGGATTTTTGAAATATAAACAAGATGAAAAAAATTATGAAAATACAAATTTTAATATATTATGTAAAGTTATAATTAGATTACTTATTAATAATGTTGAAAATAACATAAATAAAAATGGTACGGAATTTGATGAATTAAATAAGTATAAAGGTTCAGAATATAACGATAATTTTAAATTATTATATATAAAATATAAAAAGGAGTACAATAAATTAAAATTAGTTATTAATTTAAATAAATTAAATAATAAATATAAAAAAAAATTTAATGAAGATGATAATAATAAGTTTGAATTTAAAAAAAAATTTAAAATTGATTTTATAGATGTTATTAAAATATATGAAAAAAGTATTGAAGATTCTATTTCAAATGATTTATTATACGAAAATAATTATAATTTAATAAATAGTTCTTTTGAAAAAGATAAAAATTATACAGTAGATATATCATATAATAGTAAAAATAAGTTTTATGAAAATTATTTTAAAATATCTAATGGTGAAAATATACAATTAGATTACAATGTGGGCAATTATCAAATTAAAAATATGGAGGGGCTATTATCATATATAATAATGTTTATTGTTATTAGTCTTATATTATTATTAATTGTTTATAATATTACAACATCTACAATAACATTTGATTCTTATAATATTTTTACAACAGAAGTAATATCACCATTATTTATATTATTTATATTTATATTATTTATTTATATATTTATTAATTATAATACAAAATATAATTTACATTTTATTAATGGTGTTTTTGATAGCTCTTATAAAAGAGATTTAACTCATCTAAATAATAAAATTATACCATTTATAAAAATGCACGATAATGTTAGTGATGGTAATTCATACAATTATTTAGAAAATTATATTATATTAAATGTAATAACATCTATAATAAATGGTAACTTAAAATTAAATTTCAACAAAGATTATGTAAATTTAGAGAGTAATGGATTAAATATTAACAAGGATTTTGAAAAGGATTATGATTATATCAATATAAATGGATTATATTTAAATTTATACGATGAAATGGAAACAAGTATTAAAAATAATTTAGATAAATATCAGGAATTTCTTTATAGAGAATTACCAAATATAGAAAATATAGATAATTCTGATAAAATTTATTATTTTGTAGCAAATATTAAAGTTTCCGACAAAACTTTATTTTATAATAATAAAGAAACAGACGTACCGCTAATAACATCTACTACTAGTTCATCTACTACTAGTTCATCTAGTAGTGATTCACAAAATGATGATAAAACCAATTGTGGGGGTCATAATGAAATACTTGATAAAATTGCAAAATTATTTAAAGACTATATAGAAGAGAATTTTAGTATCGATATTAACAAAAGTGATATTTTAGAAGTTCTTAAATATTGTTTTCCAGAAAACAAAAATAATAATGATAAAGCACAATTATATATATCTATAATTAAAAGATATATGTCTATATCTTCAACCAATTATAAAAATGATTTAAAAGAGGTTTTGAAATCATATATTAATGGAGATTTTGATTCAGATAGAATAAAAAAATTAAAAGCTTTACAGGATGAAGGTAAAGATGTAGATGTTGCAATGGCATATATCGCTTTAAGTGTGAGTGAAAAAGCTTTAATTGATAAATATCGAAATCTTAATTCAGATGATATTGCTTTTGCGGAGAATTTAAATATATTTGATAATAATTATAATTCAGGTCTTATTACATTTTTAGATCTGATAAGTGAAATTCAATCTGCTATTATAAAAATATTAGCAACACTTTCTGAAATAGATTATACAGATATTATAGAATTATATAAATATTTATTAAATGAATTAGACAAAAATGATGAATGTCTAGAATCAAACCCCGGGAAAGATAAAGATATTTCGGGTTTTGATTTTGGTGGCGGCGGCGGGGACAAGGGGGGGGACGGTGTTAGTACTAAACCACCAAAACCCGTATTAACAAAAGAACAGAAGTTTTCTTTAATAAATCAGTTTTTTAAAGCAATTATAGAAAAATATAAAAATGATATAATAAATATTATTTTAGTATGTAGACATTTATTTAATCATTTTAATTTTAGTAATAATTTAGATAAACTAAATAATGATATTAGATATCAAATTGATGATTCTATATTAAAATATTTTAGTTTTAAATCTGATGATAATGGCAACATTTGCCCTTATAAATTTTTAATTAATATTAAAACCTTTGATGAATTAATACAATTCAAAAAATATTTAAATGATAATAAACTTAAAGATGCAAATGAGCAAAGATTTTTTCCAGTTTTAGATGAAATTGTTAAAAATTTTTTAATTATTTCCGCGCATACAAAATATACTTATCATTTATATAAAAATATTGATAAAAGTAGCGAAAATTTAAAATTAGAAAAAAAAGATTACGATATATTAAAAGAAAGACTTGTCAAGTTATACTCATTATTTAAATATTTTGATTCCAAAGATATTTTTATTGATGATACATTTGATTATACATTTAATAAAAAATATATAAGTCACATGTTACAAGAATATAAACATTTAAAATATAATTATTATTTAATAACTGAATACAAAGTGCAATCTGAAAATATTACTAATAATTATTTAAAAAATGTTATTAAATCAATATATAAGGAAATTAATAATAAAAATATTAAATTTATTAATGATAGCGCTAGCAGTAATACTACATTTAAATTAGATATAAATAAAAATGATTTAGCTAAACCACGGGATACTATACTTAGTAAAGCAAACAATGTTATAGGCGAAGGTTTATTAATTAATTATATTACAAATATAATAATTATTATTATCATGTATAACATTGGTAATAACATATAATTAAAAATATTATAAAATAGTAAAGAGGCACGTGTGTATACACAAAATGACAGAATCTAAATATGATCTTAGTATAAAATTAAAAGAGTTTCAAACTCCTTACTTATATCGTCTAGAAACAGCTAGTGATGATAATAATGATGAAGAATATCGTTATAGATTATTAAGCAATTTACTATTTACACCTTATAATGAAAAAGATCCTGAATATTTACATTTTTTTGGTATGTTACCATGTGATTTATTACCATCTGCTTATATTCCTCTTAATTATAAAAATCATGTAAGAAATTTTAATAGATTAACTAAAAATGATAAATTTTCAGTAAATAATTATAAGGATATATTCAGCGATGAATTTAATATTAGTGATAAAAAAAATATAAATGAGGATATTAAAAAAATTTTAATTAATTTTGAAAGCGAACATTCGCTCTATAATTTTAATTATTTACCTATGACAATAAACATAATAATTCTATGGACTATTGTAATATTTATGATAATGTATATTTCTCTTTATTATTATGCTCAAATATTCAACTATATTCTCGCTATAACAGTATCCGTATTATTAGTCCTTTCTATAATATGGAAAATGATATACACATTACAAAATTAATTATTATTTTTTTATCTATAATACCAATAAGGAAGTATTAATATTAATTATGGGTAAAATCAAAGACAAAGATAGAACGAAATTTATTACTTTATTTAATAAATTACAATATGAGAAACCTATTGACGATCCTATAATTACCGATTCATTTGCTGACTATTTAATTGACGATATTGATTTAAAAAAAATGGCTCCGGAACGATTTAATTATTATAAAGATTTGATAGCTATTTTTAACAAAAAACCACGAACATTATATAATATTCTAAAAAAATATTATAGATTTCAAGATATGACAAATAAGGAGAAAAAATATCTTAATAAATTATCTTTTTATGATGCCGATAAAGCAACATTAGAGATCGATGATTTGCATGAGCTTAAACAAAAAATTGCCAGTGATGAAAAATCAAGCGAAATTATTAAAAGTTTTTTACAGAACATAAAAAAAGACGTCAGGGGGGGTGGTGATAAAGAAGAATATGAACATACTGGTGGTGATGGTGGCGATCCAGATTATAAGGAATCGGCATTTAGAAATACTTTAAAGAAAAACTATGGAATGACCAATATCAACTATTTGAATACTAATATATCTAAACCTACGTACAAGGAAGGTGACAACACCCCAGATGATAAAAATACTGTTGACGCGAAAAATAATGCAATGGAAAAACGATATAAAAATCAAAACAAACTTGTTAAAATCGGTCAAGAAATAGATATATATAATGATGGTGAATATAATACAGGCCAAATTAAACAAAAAATATTAAAGTTTGAAAATGACCCCGAAAATCCATTGAAAGAATTAGATATTAAATTTGACGATAGAATCGTTTTTATATTTTCTACATTTTTCATCAGATATGTTACACTTGTATTAATAAAATGGTGTATCGATATAAATATTATAAAAACATTTGAAGAAGGCTTTTATTATTACGCTGCTATTTATTTAACTATATTTTGGTTTATTGTTTTGTTTGTTAATATTGATAATTCAACACAAGTTGATTACATGAACTTTGACGATTTTATGAATAGTATTAGATCAGTATTTTATTATTATTATATGGGTACAAATGGAATAACTAGATTATTTGTTCATACATGTTTAATAATTGTATTATTAATGATACCTATTATATTAAACATTAGAAAGAAAAATGATTTTGAAGAAGATGACGATGGTGACGATAGCGAAATTGTACATTATGACGAACGAAAAAAATTAATTAAATCGCTCTCATTATTTACTATATATATATGGGTTTTGACAAGTATTATCGCTACTAAATTCTAATAAAAGATATATTTATTTAGTTTAGAGAGCATATAATATATGGATGAAGATAAACGAGCAACGGCATTAAATTCCATTACTACTGTTGGAAAAGAATATATATCATTATCAGATGGTACTAAAATTGGAAAGAAAGTTTTAAAGGATTTAAAAAAATTGATGGAATTGGAATTGCGAGAAAAATACAAAATTGTTAAAAATAAATGGAAAGTCGTTTCTGATGAAAAAGATAAAGGTAGTAAACAACAACTTCTTGAAGAGAAATATTATACAAAAATAAAAGATACTAAATTAATCAATATAATTCGTAAAAAATATGAAAGTAACAAAGAAAAAAAAACAAAGATACAAACACAAATAACTGAAAGAGAAACATTATTAAATAGTAAAGGTATTGACCCCGATGATGATGATTTATATAATGAATTAAATAAAAAAAAAGAAGAGTTGGAAGAATTAGTTGAAATAGATTATATTACAAAAGAGACAATATCATTTAATAGTATTATACATACTGGTGGCGAGTATTTTTTACCATATGTTGTAATAAATGATGATCCAAAAGATATAGCTGTTATTATCAATGATAAAAAAGAGCTTGATAAAATATTCAGAGAAAAACATTTTAAATCATTTGACGATTCAGTTATATTAGAGTTTTATAATGAAATAACAACAAAACTATCAGATACAAAGGATTACATAAGGAAAACTGATGTAAATATTAGAAAAGATATAATAGATGATTTATATAAAAAGCTCTTTGCCATATATGATATAAAAGAGCACAATTTAAAAAATAAGGAAAGTTATAAGAAACAGATAAAAGATGAATATATTAATAAAAAAATACAAAGAAATAACAGTTTATCTTTTGGTGGGGCGCTCTTAGGTAACACGTTTAAGGCTGCCAAAACCATTGGAAAAGCAACGACTTCTTCATCTTATCTTAGCGATAAGATGAAGGCGGTGGCAAGGGGTGCCAGAACAGGCACGAATAAGGTAATTGAAGTTAGTAAAAAAGTAAAAGCCAGTATACCAAATCCTATCGTTGGTATGGCAGAAGTAATCAAAGATCGCGAAAAAAAAAGAGCACAATTTAATGATGCTGACAAGGTTGTAATGACTCTTTTTGAAAATCTTGGTACACCAGATAATTTAAGCATAGACGTTTTAAAAGACTTGGTCAATAACTTAGACAAAAATAGTAGATATAAAAAGGATATTGAAGCACTTATTGGATTCAATCAAGCTATTTTAAATGAAAATGAAAAAACAAAAGAAGACGAAGCAAATGAAAAAAGCGCTGATAAAAGAAAAACATCTAAAGATTTTATTAAGAAAGCTCTTGGAAAATATAAAAAATTGAAAAAAAGTTTTATGGAGAAGGTAGCCAGTGATAAAAAAGCAGTAGATGAACAACTTCAAGAAGGAGCTGATAAAGATTTTATTAAAGCTACTACATTCAATGAAATAGTTGAAGCAGATTATAGTTACATTGAAAATGTCAAGGGACTTTATAGTTATTTACAACGCATTGATGTAGAACAAACAGGTGGTGATCCACTATATGATATAAAAAAAACAGGAAACCCAGATGATAAAGAAGCGGGTGCGACACCATATGATTTCTATAAAATATTAAAAGAAAATTATATTGAAATAGTAACATTGTATTATAAGTTAATTGATGCTGCTGGTAGAGAAGAAGACCATTATAAATTCATTTATAAATATGATGGTATTGATGATTCGAGTAACGATAAAGATACCTCTAAAACAAATGAAGATGGTGTAAAAAAAAATACTGAATTTGATAAACGTGTAGCTGCTCTTGAATTTATAAAAACAAATTTGACTAAATATTTACCAGAAGGCGAGGAGGAATTCTCGAATATTATAAACAAAGGGAAAAATCCCGCTCCATTTGCCCGTTTAATAGATCTATTTAAAAAAGACACCAATATTCAGATTGTTGCTGATCTAAGTCTGAAAAACTTTCAAAAAATATTTACTGATATTTTAGTTCATGATATTCAAAAGAAACACGAACGTTTTAATGAATCATTATTGGGACAAACAAATAATTTATTAGAACAGAGAACGGATAGTATAAAATGGCACGAGACCGCTTTACAAAAAAACGAAAAGCTAAGAAAAGCAATAGGACTTATAGCAAAAAGCGATAAAGAAGGACAAGATTTGGTTGACGAGTTGAATTTGCAATTAAACCCAGAAGAAAAAGGTGAAATAGAACGCAAGAAGGCGTCAAATGAGGCAACGGCATTAATTAATGACTTAAAAGAAAAAATAAGATTACTTGAATCAAGAATTGAAGTTTTAAAAATAATAGAAACAAAATTGCCAATAGAATTTAAAAAAATATACAAAACAATATCTAAAATGAAAACAATACCACAGTTAACGGAATATGAAGACTATATTATAAATATATTAAAAGGCTATAAAATAAATTTTTTTGAAAAAGATAAGGATACTGATAAACATCCTATTATTAAAGAAATTAAATTAGAAAAAGCAAAAGTTGAAGATAAACTAAAAAAATTGAAAAGTGAAGTAATTGAACAAGAAAAAGAAAGGAAAGCACAAGTTGCTATTCAGACAGCTCAGGGACAGGGAAATAACGCGAGACCAACAGTCTTTGCACAACCCCCTTCTTATGGCGGAGGAGGATCTATGCAGGAAGCTCAACTTAAAGAAGATTTAAAAATAGATACGGAATCCTTAAAAGCCAAGCATGTAGATTATCATAATTTTGTGTCTCGTGGTGATACTAATCCCAATAATTTACATCATTTTATGGAGGAATTAAAAGAGAATGTTGAACATCTTGAAAATGATGACGGTCAAGATAATGGCGCGGGCAACAATAAAATTGATTCAGACCATGAAAAAGGGATATACGAAGATATATGGAATGATTACCGGTATGCTGTAACTAACCCAACTAATAAAGGCGAATATAAATATCTAAATGACTTACTTTTTTTAACAGAAGGAGAGAAATTACATGATCGTGTTATACAAAGTGATTTAGACCCCGAAATTGTATTAAAAATAAACTTTCGCGACAAAGCCATATATATATTTCTTATATTTTTGATAAGAACTATAAATATAATAACCTTAGAATTTTTGATAGAATATAATTTGATACAAAGCTTACAATATGCTATTGTATTTTATGGTTTTATGTATTTAGTAATAATTATATTTTTAATAGCGATAGTTAATTACGATTCATATAAATTGAGAATTATATTTAATTATCTGAATATACATATTAATGCTCCTAATCTGTTAGTGCAAAATGTATTATTTATAATATTTATTATACTTGTATATATATTAGTAAAATCTGATGATTTCTTAAAGTATTTTGGTGAATTATTAGATTTTACTAATATATATAATAATATATATAACTATACTAAATCGCTTGATGATGATTATTATACCAATTTGACACAAAATGAAAAATTAAAATTATTATATAGAATTGATATAATATCAATGATAATATTTATATTCTCTGCGTTTTTAGTATTAATATTATAATTTATTACAATAAGACATCATAATGGTATATTGTCCCTTATAATTTAATAAAGAAGAATTCATTAATATTTTTTTTTCTATATTTTCAATATATACACTTAATATATTATCAGCTATATTTAGGACCTTACCTTGAATATTATCGCCCAAATTAGTTTTAATCAATATATTATCATATTTATTTATCAAAGAAACTCCGAAACTATCATATTTCACTTTATCGCCATTATTGATAGTTAAATCATAGATATTGTTGAGATTATCTTCGACTTCAATAATATCTATATTATCTTGCCCCATATCTAGATCATTATTTAAAAAGTCTGTGAAACTAATATGCCAATTTTTAGCAGTTATCAATAATATATTATCGCTATTTATATTTTCCCAAATATCCCATGCATTTTCATTTGAACTTGTTTTTAATACAAATATAATTTTTTGAGCGTGTTTATTATTATTTATCGTCATTGTTACAAATGATGTTTTATATTTGATTAATTTGGGTAATAATAATCTGTCTATTTTTATATTGTTTTTAAGTAAATCTATATTTATGGTAAATGATAGTTTATTTCTATTGGGATTATTACACCAATCGCGATTATAACTATTGATTACAATATTTTTATAGATAACCTTAGTTTTCTCTCTCGATAAAACTTCTAATTTTTCTAGTATTTTTACGTTAAAATTTATAGGATTAGATTGTTGAATATATGATTCTTGTTTGGATTCTTTAACTTCCGATTGTTGTTTTTGCAGATTCGCAAGTGAATTCGCAACACTGCGTTTCTCTTCTAATTCTAAAACTTTCAATAATAACTGTTCGCTATCATACTTCATACTCTCGTCTTTTTCTTCGGTTTTTATTATTTCAGGTTCATTTTGCCTATTTATTATACCGTCATAATGTTCTTTTATTTTGGATAATGCTATTTTATTCAATTCCATGAGTTTAACAATTTTTTTTATAAGAATAGCATCAGAACATATTGATTTTATTATACTTTTTGTAATATTAATTAGGTCATTATCATTGGCATCAACATTACTATATTTATCTTTAATCATTTTACTTGCAGCATTAAAAATCAGATTGATATTTTTATCAGATTTAAAATCATCTATTACACTCATTATAACTTAATAGTTAATAATAGAAAATAGATGATAAAAATAACACATTACAAATTAATATTTCTATCGCTGAGATGTTTTTGAAGATTTGGGCGATATAGATACTTTCTATTTTCCTCCATTTTTTTATCATTTATATTTTTATCATTTACAATGCAATGCCTAAAATCGGGGTCCTCATATGGTGATTTTAGCTTTAATTGTTTATATTTGAGCAATGCATTTATCCATCTTATTTGATAAGCCATTGAAAACATACCACATTCGGTATTTTTCATTTGATGTTTTTTATTATTAGTTGTTATTGCAAATGCGATTTTTGGATATTTTTGTGCTAATTGTTTTTTGATATTTAATATGAACTTTTTAATATAATGGGGCATTGATATTGCATTACTATCATAATAATGAGCCCCATAGGATTTATTTTTAGGGTCTATAATAATAAATGTAGATGTCCAATGAGAACCACTTTCATCATGTTTATCTAAATTTGTTATCAATCCTAAATATTTAATACCTTTACTATTATATTTTTTTAAATCTAATGAACATATTTGGCTATATAAGCATCTGCCGAATTTATCTTCCTCTGAAAAATCTATCGGAAAAACACCCAAAAATGCATAACAATATCTCTTTTCATTATTATATTGTATCATTACATCATCTATATCGTAATTTGATAACCATTCTATCGGGTTTTTATACCACTGTGATGGCATTTCTGGGCGTAACTCTGTTTTTTCAATAAGTTTAATATTTTGTCTCATTTTAGGATCTTTCGTTAGACGTCCAATAACACCAGGCCAGCACCAGTATTGCTTATCATCACATATTGATTTTATGCGTTCATTAAGTAATTCTGACAATTTTTTTGCACTATATGTTTTTTTATACTCTATTTTATTTTCACGACAACAATTCCATGCATCTATTAACTTTAATAAGGTTGTTTTTTTAAATAATGTAGGAGTCTTTGCGTTTTTAGGGCTATTATATTTTTCTATTTTTGTTGACATAATTTATATTTTTTTACAAATACACCTACCATATATAAAGATAAATAAAAAATATCGTAATCAAATATGTATAAAAATAAAAATTGATATATATATAAAGCAAATTAAATTTTAAAACAATGGGTATAAATGAAGATTTACGTCAATTCATTAATAAACACAAGGTTGAAAAGGGAAAACCTTACACCAATACAAGCATAGGATCACCAAAAGTAAGTCTTTATATTCCCGAAGAATCCTATGAAAAATTTATTAATTTATACAGTTTAGCCCTTACCAGTGGTGTAGCATTACATTTTACAGAGAAACCTACTATACCAAGTCCATTGCGAGTTGACCTTGATTTCCGCTTTACTATACCCGATGATAAATCGGGTATTTATAGTTCCCATAATTCCAATTCTTCTTTAAATGATAAGAAAGTATATGATAGAGTATATACTTCTGAGAACATATTCAGAATAGTTGATGCATACTTTAAAATAATCAGTAGTTTTTTAGATGTAAAAGAAAAAGATGCCGTTGCTTATGTTATGGAAAAGCCTAATCCAGTAGAATTTAGAAATAAGCTTAAAGACGGAATTCATATTGTATTTCCACATATTATAGTTGAAAATAACACACAGCATTTCATAAGAAGAAAGATACTTGATATGTCTCCTGAGATTTTCAAGGAATTACCTATATGTAATGATTTTGATTCTATTGTAGATAAAGCTATAATTGACGCCAATTGCTGGCAAATGTATGGTAGTCGTAAACCAGATTGTGATGTATATCGTGTTTCTTGTATATATAATTATAATAATGGGGTTACTAATCGCATTGAATATGAATTAAATGCAAGTGATGAAATAAAACATATCAAATTATTCTCTATGATTAAACGAGGTAATTATCCTGATATTGTTAAAGAAGAGTTTAAAACAGAAATTAGTCAGTATAGCAAACATATATTACCCGCGATTGATCAAAAACTTAAAAGCAAGGTACAAAATAATATTTTTGGCAAATCCCTTAATGTTAATAGAGCTTATGTTTCAGAAGATGAATTGGTATTTGTTAAAAGATTAATAACAGAATGTTTGGCACCAAGTCGTGCTGATAATTATACTGATTGGATTAATTTAGGATGGGTCCTACGCAATATTGATTATAGATTGCTTGAAATGTGGATTGAGTTTTCCAAAATTAGCAGCGCATATATTGAAGGTGAATGTCAGCAACTATGGGATAAGATGCGCAAAGACAATATGGGATTGGGAACTCTAAGATGGTGGGCCAAACAAGATAATTCTATTAAATATAATAATGTAGTTAATACGGCAATTATTAAATATATTGATGATGCGCTTGGTAGCGATGGCGCACATTTTGATATTGCTTGTGTTGTGCACGCAATATATAAAGATGAGTTTAGGGCTATTACAAAAGATGTATGGTATAAATATGATAAACAGCGGCATAGATGGTGTAAGGGTAGAGAAGGTTTGGAATTACGTAAGTTATTGAGTATTGATATATGTAGAAGATTTATGGAACGTAGTAATTATTATAATGAATATAGCGACGACCCTATTCAGCGCGCTATAAATGAGGAGAAAAGCAAAAAATGCTTGAAGATCGCGACGCAACTCAAAAATTCTAGTTTTAAGGATTCTATTATGAAAGAATGTAGGACTTTGTTTATTGACGAATCATTTGAAGAACTTCTAGACAGTAGGTCGCATCTGATTGGTTTTGATAATGGTGTATATGATCTCAAAATGCATATGTTTAGAGATGGGATGCCAGATGATTATATATATTTATCGACAAAAATAAATTATACAAATTATAATCCCGATTGTCTAGAAATTAGTGAGATAAATGATTTCTTTGCTAAAATATTTACTAATAAAAATTTGAGAAATTATGTTATGGATGTATTAGCTTGTATTATTGATGGTAGTATTGCACAAGAAAGATTTTATATCTTTACTGGTCAGGGAAGTAATGGTAAATCGCGATTATTAGATCTTATTCAAAAATCCATCGGTGAATATTATTGTATTTTACCAATTGCTCTTTTGACTCAAAAACGAGCTGCAAGTAATGCTGCACAAAGTGAATTAGAAAGAACAAAAGGTAGAAGATTTGCTGTCATGCAAGAACCCAGTGAAAATGAAAGATTAAATATTGGTCTAATGAAAGAACTTTCAGGACAGGATAGAATCCTTGTTAGAACCTTATTTAAAGAGCCTTATGAATTTAAACCACAATTTAAAATGATATTAACTTGCAATGAACTTCCGGAAGTACCAAGTGATGATGGTGGTACTTGGCGTCGTATCAAGGTGTGTAACTTTTCGAGTCGTTTCTGTGAAAATCCTAATCTTAGTAAAAATGAATTCCATATGGATTTGGAACTATCTGACAAGTTCGATCGCTGGAAAGAAGTATTTATTAGTATGCTTATTGAAAGACATAAAACTATTAACCCATCTTCCATCGCAGAACCTAGTGAGGTTAGGGTCGCGACAGAAAGTTACAAACAAAATAATGATATTATCGGGCAATTTATTAATGAAAGAATCATTATTGATCCCGAAATTAGAGAACCACGAATTCGTATTGATAAACTTTATAATGATTTCAGAATTTGGACTGTTTCCAATGTAATAAAAGGTAAAAAATGCCCTGATAGAAATCAGCTTAAAGCATATTTTGAGAAAATGTTAGCAACTCCTTATGATGTTAAAGGTTGGCGAGGTATCGGATTCAGACTCGAAGATGATGACGATGAAGATTAAATAGCTTTTCTATTACTATAATTATTACTTTGCTTAAAATTCATTAGGTCAGTTATTTCGTTTTTTATATCGTTTTCATGAATATATCTTTCACATTTACTAGAATAACCTCTATATTTTTTTGCTGGAATAATTAAAGTATTTTTATCTCTTTCTTGATTACAACATGATTTGAAGTTTAATACATCTTCAATAAAAGCCTTGATATTTAACATTTATTCGTAAAAATAATATGGAAAATCAATTTTTTATAAAAAATGATTATATAACATTTATAATTTTCTTATAACTAATATAAAATGGAATTCTGTGAAGTATGCGATAATATGCTATATGTCAAAACAAATGCGACTAAGCAATTAGTTAAATATTGCAAACATTGTCTATATGAAAAGGTGGAAACAATTAATACTGCTATTAGAATTTCGCAAACTATATATAGTGAAGATGATTTGTTATATAATCAAAACGTAAATAAATATTTGCGCTTTGACCCTACATTAAGAAGAATTAGAGACCCTCTTGTTAATTGCCCTAACGCAGATTGTACAGCTACTCCGGATAATAATCAAGTTATTTATATTAAATATGATGCTAAAAATATGAAATATTTGTATGTTTGCGAAACATGCGGACACACATGGAAGCAAATGTAAAAATTGATTTAATTTATGTTATTTTTATTAATAATGAATACCTTCTTTATTAAATTAACTGCTATCATTCTAAATTATGTTATATATAGCGATTGTTATGTATTTACTATGTCTCTTCAAGATAAATCACATAATAAATTAAAACTATCTAGAAAACCTCTTTTACCCGACAATCGGGTTTGTGAAATTTGTAAAGAAAAAATTAATGTAAAATCTACTATTCCTTATAATTGTTCTATCCCACTCGGATGTCCTTATAATAAGAAAACACAAAACGATGACGAAGATTCTTTCAAAGGATAATTAATATATTTTATATTAGTAAAATGGAAAATAACATTTATGCTGAAATAATTGCTACAATAGCAGGGATATTATCTACAATGGCATTCATACCACAAGCTTATAAAATATTTATTACAAATGAAACAGAAGATTTAGATTTTTTTACATTTACGTTATTATCTGTAATATATTTCTTATGGGTTATATGGGGATTGTTATTAAATAGTTATAGTATTATTATATTCAGTTTTATACAGTTATTTTTAATATTATATATAAATATGAAAATTTACAAAAATCTCAAAGGGAATATCACAGGTAATTATAAATTCATTTAAATAACTATCTCTTTAATTTCTAATACATTATATGTATATCTGGCTAATATATAGAAGTAATCCGACAATATATTAATATATTCTAAACATTTATGAATATTATGTATATTATTATTTGTTAATGATTCAGAGTTAAAATAATAATAGTTCATTGATACTAGTCTTCTTTCAGCAGTTCTACATTTTGCACGAGCTTTAAAAATAGAGGCTATCGTTATATTACCACCCGACAATACAAACATGCTTTGAACCGGTAATAATTTATTAATCTCTTTTAAATAATTTTCTATTTTATTTGTGCTCAATTCTTCATCTGATTTTTCAAATAATATTTTATTTTCTATCATATTTAAATCTTTTTGAAAGTCATAAAGTATATCATAGTATTTATAGATTAGAGTTGGATTTTCATTTTTTTTTAAATTTTTATATACTAGCGCATTAATATATCCTATCTCAGCACTTAGCTCATCTAATTCTCCAAGAAATTTTATTATTATATTGTTTTTTGAAACCTTAACTCCATTGCTTAAATGGGTAGTTCCATCTAAAATTCTCTTATTCATTTGTATTATTCTCAATTTATTTTTATATAAAATAAAAAATGATATTAGTATATTAGAATTACAATAACTAATGTCTATATCTTATAAAGCCAGTCATATAGAGGATATTTCTAAAACTAATGAATCACTTGGTAAAGATAAGATTTCTAAGCCAATTATGACAATTTATGAATTTGATAAAATAATTGGTATAAGGACGCAACAGTTATCATCTGGTGCTACCCCTTTCATTGGTAATATTAAAAATGTATCAAGTAATATGGAATTGAGAAAAGTGGCGCTTGAAGAATTAAAACAAGGGAAACTACCATTTATTATAGAAAGAGTTTTGCCTAATAAAAAAAAAGAACATTACCGTGTAAGAGATTTAGATCTCGTTGCTATCAGAGACCGGATTAGATAAATATGTACTGATTCTAAAAAAAATTGATATTCGCTTATTTTTTTTCTACTCACAAATGACCAAGTTCTTTGCAATCGCTTTCGCCGCTACTCTTATCGCATGTGTTGACGCCAGAATGATACGCATGCGCTCGGGTAGTTCCTGCCACTGCCGTCATCGTATCCAGAATGAGCGCGATGATGCTATCAAAAAACATAATGATGTTGCCAATGATATTGACGAGTTGAAGGCATTTGTAACTACATCCAGTTGCAAACCCGGGTATGAGTTCAATTATGATAATTCTAAGCTGGACAAAAAGGCTATCACTTGCGATAAGTGTCCTGAAAATTATTACCGTGCTACCGAAAATACTACTTGCATTCATTGTCCCGAAGGATATGTTTCAAAAGAAGGAAGTAGTATTTGCACTCGCGCTACGGATACTGATCTCAAACATTCGCTTTGTCCGATTGGCAGTGTTGTAGGAAATAATCCTTTTGCTGAAATACGCAAAAGTTGCAGAAAGTGTGACAAGAATTCAAGGGAATATATGCCTTATTTGAATAATGCTGATGATTGTTTGATTTGCCCGATTGGTTCTATCATAGATAGAAATAACGAATGTTCAAAATGTCCTATTGGATATTATGAAAAAAATAATAAGTGCGTTGAATGTGATGCTGGCTCATATAATGACATGGAGGGAGCCAGTCAATGTATGGAATGTAAAAATATCAAGTCAACATCATTCAATATCATGGGTGGTACCACATGTGATGATAGTGCTCTATTTAACTTGGCAGACAAATTGAATAGCTATGCTAATATTGATTATATATCTAATCCTCTCATCACTGGTATGCAGATTGGAAGTGCTATTGTCTATAATAATCGCAGGATTATCCAAGAGTTATCTGTGTTTGGTGGAATTGTTGGCATTGTTACCGTGGGTATCATCAGTGGTTAAATGAGTTAAATTTGTATATTATGTGTCTGTCTATTTTTATATTTTGAGTACATAATTTTGAAAATCTTTTAATTTTTTTAAGTTTTATAAAATCTAAATAAAAATAAAATTATGTACTCTTTTTTAGAAATGAGGTATTTTGTATTTAAGAAAGTATGTTTTTTGGGTTAAACTTATATCCAGTAATTCTTTTACTATGGATATTCACGATTAGTTAATGACATATCAATTTAAGTAATCTTGTAATATTAAAGATAATGTACAAGTTGATGTTAGACCATTTACGAGAGCCATTAATCCAAATACCATTAAAATAACTAATGGTATAACATTAGCATTCTTATACTTACTCATTTCCATATATGTTAAACCACCAAGCATTAGTATTAATAATCCTAAGAAGGTTTGAACTATACGCATTATGCTATAAAAATTAATTCCTGGTGTCCCTTCAACCTTTATGTTGTGTGTATCATTATTAATTTTGATTAGATTATCTCCATAATTTAAATTATTAAATTGCAAATCCTTACTTATTTTTATATTTGCATCATTAGCAAAATATTTATCCTTAATATATTGAGAACGCCCAGCTGATCTACATACTATATAGATTTCATTAGCATATTCTAGATGTTTACGTATAGTATGTTGATTAAATCTAATCATATCCATTGGTATATTATAATATCCATAATCTCCTGATGGCGCAAAGCGCTTATTATATACTTCATCGCTCTTACGAATATCTATAAATATATATCTCATTCTAAAAAATAATAATATTATTATTTAGAACATAAGAAGGTTATCGAGAACTACGAGAAGCGCGAGGACTACGAGGACTACGAGGACTACGAGGACTACGAGGACTACGAGAAGCGCGAGAACTACGAGGACTACGAGAAGAGCGAGGATATGATCTCAATCCTTCTATTACAGATAAATCAGATACAATTATTTTTTTGCTTTTGGATTCATCGGGGCATATTTCACTTGTTTTATAATAACTTATTTCATGTCTTGGATAATCAATGTAATATTTTGTATTAAAAGGTAATAAAACTTCTGCTTCATTATAATTACTGACATTGTCAATTAGTATAATTTTGCTTCCTTTCGTTAACTTTATTCTCATAACACAACATTTACCACCCATATATGAAACAGCTTCTTTGAAATTAAAGGAGGCACTATTCAATGTTTTAGAAACAAAGTTTCCATTTGCCGACCCTTTGATATAGTATTCGTCATTAACACCTCTATAAAATACAAGTGGTTTTTCAATAACAGGCGATTTTTCAAATATTTTATATATGTCTTTAATATAGATTTTAAGTATATTTTTCCAATCAAATGATACATAATTATCTTTTATATAATCTTCTAATTCTATTCTAGTATAGTCTTTAAATTTCTTATCAGTATTGTATAAATATTTTTTAATTTGATAATAAAATAAAATATAATCTCTATTTGCATTGAATTGTTTCTTATTGACTATGATTTTTGATTTTCTACTATCATGATAATTAACTTCGTCAATATTAACATCAATATTGAATTTATTATTAATAAAATAATTTACTATAACATCTCCGTCATGTGTATGACATCTTAATGTATATAACTCTTCTGATGTTAATGATTTTATGAATGCATTTTGCGATTCAATAAATTCATTATAATCATCTGGATTTACTGTAACATATAATTTATTTATAAATTTTTTATTATAATCATTATATAATAAATTAATATTTATTTCATATTTCTTGAATACTATATCATCTTCACCGTGTGTATCCGATAAATTGTGTTTATCTATTTTAAATGTATTATATGTTATATTAGTTTTTTTACCAGAAAACTCTTTTGATAATTCTTGATATTTCTTATAATATTCACACATCGTTTTATGATTTTCGTCCATATATATATCTTTATTATATTCAATGCGTTTCCTTGCACGATATAAACTACCGGTCAACGATTTTTCAACATTCTGAAATGATTTATACATTTGCTATTTATAAAAAGAGTACATAATTAATAAAAAATTTATAAATTATAGAAAGTTTATAAAAATTATAGAAAATCAAATTATGTACTCTTTTTTTTTATTATATACTACAAAATATTATTAATAACTTTATAAAAATAAATTAGCCACTCTCAGTGGGGCTCGAACCCACGGCCACGAGGTTAAAAGCCTCGCGCTCTACCAACTGAGCTATGAGAGCCCTGGAAGTAATTATATCTTCCATATAATATATTTATTCTTGTCTTTATATGTATTATTAGTTGAAAAATTGATTATTAAGATAGTGCATATAATTACATCAATGATGAATCGCAATACTCTTATTAATATGATGATTATATGTTCAATGTTATATATTAATAACTACTTTATCATAGATATATTCAATTATTATGTAGAAAGTATAGATATTTCTAAAATGATCATTAAAAAAAAGAGTACATAATTTGATTTTCTTAGAGATTTTATAAAATTTTTATAATTTATACTTTTTTATTAATTATGTACTCATTTTATTAGCATTTCAAATTCTGGAATATCTAAGATTTTTACACCTAATTCTGTCGCCTTATCTATTTTACCTGACTTCTCCGCCTTATTTTTAACAATTAAATAATGAGTTGATTTAGATATTGATGTAACTACTTTACCACCATTTTCTACTATTATTTTTTCATAATCTTTGTTTCTAAACCCAGTGAATATAAACTTTTTATCTTTGATATTAGCATTCTCAGTCTTTTCAACTGACTTATCAACCTTTTCTTCAATACCCTTGCATTTGACACCAAGACTATCATAGAACTCATAAAATCTTGGTAGATTTTCTATGAAAAGTTTTGCGCTTATTTTCGCTATCCCTTCTACTTTCATAAGGTCTTCAATAGATATTTTAAGGCTTTTCTCGCGATTATCGGCATTATCTATTAATATACTTGGATATACATCTGTTATCATTTTAATTTTCTTATAACTAAATCCCCTACCTAACATATTTGACGCGTCCATTAAAACAAGACAATCTAACTCTTTCACTTTTTCAAGAGCTTTCAAGATATTATCTGCGCTTTTACCTTTAAAACCTTCTATTTTTAACAAATCTTCCTTCTGTATTTTCAATATACTTTTGATATTATGAAATCCTGCATTATATATCTTGGTAATATTACCAGGACCCATATTATCAACTTCTGCTGTTTTCATAAAATACACTATATTTTTGATATCAAAATCGGCATTTCTATCCTCTCCAATTTTAATAATATCTACACGTGTGTCATTCCATTTATAATCCTTATTTAATTCGCCTGGCATACTAGGTTTTCCATTTGCTGATGCCGTTAATACAGATTGTATATGTGGAATAACATTACCAGAACGTATAATAACTATTCTTGACCCAGGACCAATATTATTCTTTTCAATATATCCAGCATTGAAACCAGTTGCCTGTTTAATTTTAACATCATCCAATAAAATTTCATCAAACTTAACAATAGGCTTCATGTATTTATCCTTAGATATATTCCATTCAACTTCTTTTACAATAACTTCTATCTGCTCTAATGTGTGTATTGATTTGAAAGCAAATGAATGTTCGGGATTCTTTCCAAGTGCTATTTCATATACCTTACTAATATCAGAAATTACAATACCATCAATGACATATTTATTCTTTCTAGACACTTCTAAATTCTTTGATAAGAATGCTAAGCTAATATCATCAACAACAGTATTATTTACAACATTGAATTTCATTTTATCCAACTCTGGTAGACCATTTGGTAAATTGGGGAATACCAAAGTATATGCAACAAAATCTATCATTTTCAATAATTGCTTATTTAATATTTTAGAATTAATTGCACCACTTACAGTATTACGTGGATTAGATAGGGTATCGTCCACTTTCTTCAATTTATCCCAATTATCTTTTGATATGATAAATTCACCACGTACAGCTAACTTATCTTGCTTTTTAATCTTGGGGAATCCACTGATATATTTATGCAAATGTGATATGTCTTGACCTTCCCTACCATTCCCGCGAGTATATAATTTAACATTATCACCTTCATATACAAACATACCACTTACACCATCTAACTTGTCACTAATTAAATAAGGACCCGGATATTTTTTCTTGTACTTAGTGATCTCGCTTTCACTATCTTTGATTTTGTTTTGAGAACCCATATAATATGGTAAAACGACCTTATTATCAACGTCGGCACCAACTCTTTTCAAGTAAGCATCTTTTGGATATTTTTTGCGAATATAGTCTTTGATAATATCATAAATATCATCAGTTAATTTAGGTTGACCACTATTGAAAAATGCTTTATCGGCTTCTATGAGAATATTTATAATATCCTTTTTTTTATTAGTTTTAATAAAATCCTGTGGCCTCGCATTTATAAAACTATAATCCATAATCCACAATACTATTATATAGAAATCATTTTTTATATAAAAAATGAGAATTCAACCTAATATACTGAACGTGAAATGGCGTCAAGTAAGTGCTTATTCTTATTTTTAATCATGTCAATACATCTCTTGATATAAAATATCTTTTTGTTATAATAATTATCCGATTTGTTTAGTTTAAGTTTGATTTTCTTAGTGATATCTATATCTATTCCACACATAGCATCTTCGCGACAAAGACCTTTGCGTGTAAATGAACTATATTGTAAACTAATTTTAACATGTTTTTTTTGCAACTTTCTATACTTTTTTAATAGCAATTTATACTCTTCCATTGTATAATTAATATTAAATAATTGTCAATCATTTTTTATAAATATATAAATATTAATATATATATACATATATAAATGTATACTTTTTTAGACATTTTTGAATATATCTATTTTATTGACGAAACAGAAAATAAAACACTGACTATACCTCGTGTAGATGTAGATTAATATTCTACGGGGGAAAGAGTTTATATAAAAGGTTAACTCCTAATAATATAAAATAGCATAATGCTATCAAGTAACATAAATATTAATGATACTGTATTGCTCAAAAAGCTATGTGAAAATATAAATAATAATTATATTTTTAATAAAAACAATCTTGACAAAGACAATATAACGAAACAAGATTACATAATGAACTATGTTGGCAATCTGGACATAAACTATAAAAATAATATACTTGAAGAATATTCTGATAAATGCATAAATAAAAATATACTAGATAAATTAAACAATAAGTTTGATGGTGACCAGATAGCTATTATTTGTTATAATGTATTAAATTGTGATTAAGATAACGAACACTTATTTTGTTTTTCTATGATTTTAATTTCTTCTATCATTTTTAATATATGCTCTATATGGGGTCTATTGTCGGGATTTGTACTCCACATTTGTTTAATTATATCGTGAAATTCTATAATTTCAACATCTTTAATTTCTGGTCTATAATTTATTTGTATTAATTTAATAAAACCTGGATTTAAATCCAATTCTGCATATGGTATTTTTCCAGTAAGTATAAACCAGAAATTAAGAGCCAGTGAATAGATATCAATTTTAAGGTCATAATCTTCTCCATTATTAATTATAACTTCCGGCGCCATATATCTAAGCGTTCCCGTACAACCACTCATTTTATATTTGTCATGTTTCTTTTTGATAGTTCTCGATAATCCAAAATCCGTGAGTTTAATATGAAGGTCTTCTGTTAATAATATATTAGATGGTTTTAAATCGCGGTGCATAATTGGATAATAACAATGATGTAGAAAATATATAGCCTGTGTTAGCTCATAAATCCACTTGTAAGCCTGGTGTTTTTTTGGTTTCCACAATTTATTTTTTATATTTGAGTTATTTAAATAATAAATATCTAATGAACCGTGTGGCATAAATTCATATAATAATAATAAGGGGTCTGTTATAGTACATGCTCCTAGAAATAAAACTAAATTGGGATGTCGTAAATGTGAGATAACAGATATTTCATTTATCATATCTTGGTATTCAATATCATTATTATTATGTTTTAAACATTTAACCACACAATTTAACCCTCTCCACGAAGCCTTATTTATAATACCATTCCCGCCTTCTGCAAGTTTTTCATATAAAAATATTTCGCTATGTTTTAATTCCCACCATTCGGATCTACCTCTAATATTAAAAGGTACCTGTTCCATATATAATGAATTACTTGAAGCATTTGATATTATATCATCATCTGATTCTTTTTTTTGTGATATATATGCCATTATTATAATATTAATTAAATATAATTTATATATCATTTTTTGTAAAAGTGATAAACCAGTTTTGCATTTCCCACGATATATTATAATCTATATTAAAACTCTTTGCTAATTCGCTTACACTTCGATAGTCATGAATATAATAATATCTTTTAATAATTGTTGACTTATCCAATTTCCAATCAACATAATTTGCTCCTACAACAAAATCTCTACTATCACTTTTATTATTATTTAAATCATTAAAAAACTTCTCCTTTGACCAGAAAGATACTAATAATTTACCATTATTTTTTAAGCAATTTATTAGGTTTTCAATAGCCGAAAATTGTTCTTGAACTGTTTCTAGATGATGTAAAACAGCAATCGCAATAATTTTATCATATTTTTTATTTGTTTTAAAATTTAATACATCAGAATAAAATACGGTTAGTTTTTTTTCATTACATATATCAAGTAAATTATTTGATATATCAAACCCTTCACATATATACCCTTGCGTATTTGCATATACCATATTTTTTCCGTTACCACAACCACAATCTAATAATGTTTCACTGCATGTAGTTACGTCTAAAAACTTTTTAACATTATTCCAGATTCTAACACGTGATGTATCAAACGATTTATATATTATATCATATTGCTGGGCCACAATATTATTATGTTTATTCATTATTGGTGTATATAATTACATATAATATATTGTAAACTATTTTTATATGTAATCGGCCGATCGGCTTAGGTCGGCTTTCGGGACCTCGACAACATCATATGGTTCTTTATTTAATAGTGGTGTATTAAAAGTGAGTTGTTGTGGTATATCATATACATCTCGTAATCTATGTCCGACAACATTATCATTATTAATACTTATTTTAAGGTCATTTGTATTATCGGTTGGTATCATATAAAATTCCGAGAAATGTCTGTCCTTTTGTCTTGCGAATAATTTCCAATTATTGTTACCAGAATCTTTTTCATCGGATGTGCTAGCAACATAGGCTACTAGGCGAAATGTATCTCCTGTTTCTTGTGTATTAACATACATACGGCGTTTATTAATATTATTAGCTAAATTTGTATGCGAGCGTGTATCTCCGCGATTGAGTGGTGGATATAAATCATCATCTAAAACCTTTCTATCACGCGATACTGTATCGCTGTCGTTTTTGATATTAATTGTTGGTTGTTTTAACTTATTAAATTCATCAACGGACATACATATTTTGTCATTATTGGAACTATCAATGTTTTTTGATTTATCTTCTTCGGAATTAATAGACATATATATAAGATATCCTATGATTACGGTAAATAGTAGGAATACAATAAATAGAATATATGGTAAATATTTTGTTAACATTATTATAATACAATCTAATAATACATTTGATAATAAATTAAATTGTTATAATAATTAAAGTATATA
>Ga0209308_10000076_pt1 | contig 95834 bp, 91 predicted proteins | sample COGITO_mtgs_1204_3_FD_184806 | JGI IMG/M metagenome (GOLD analysis project Ga0209308, IMG submission 184806) | Pelagic marine microbial communities from North Sea - COGITO_mtgs_120405 (SPAdes) (version 2) | ecosystem: Environmental > Aquatic > Marine > Epipelagic ... | reverse complement strand
ACTAATGAAAGCGAAACCTATACTATTGCGGCCTCTAAGGCACCCGTAGCTCAGCTGGATAGAGCGCTGCCCTCCGGAGGCAGAGGTCAGAGGTTCGAATCCTCTCGGGTGCGCCAATTACGCTAGAAATAAACAGCGTTTTGGTGAGTCTCTTGAGCGACGAAATATGCCTTTCTGACAGTCCGCGCATCACTGGGTCAAATAACCTAGAGGTTATTTCATAAAAAAACTCGCTCCGGAGAAATTAAAAACTTCACAGGTATTGACGACCCCTACGAAGCCCCGGAAAATCCTGAAATTCATTTACATACCGACCAAATGATGCTGAATGAAGAAGTTGAGATCATTATCCACTACCTTGAAAACAATGGTTTTCTGGAGTAAGGGATTTCTGGCGGGCAGGTAGCTTCTCGTCATATAGCCACCCCATTAATCAAACGTCCGACTAACGAAATAAATAGCCAAGCCCAACCACAGGAGAATCCATAGTGATTAAGCCCCACGGCTCAGACACATTGAACCCGTTATTTGTATACGATACGGAAAAACATCATCAACTTATGCACGAAGCAGAGTCTCTACCTACGCTGATGCTCAACTCTGCTGCGGCTGCGAATGCTGTGATGCTGGGGGCTGGTTACTTTAATCCACTCGAAGGCTACATGAATTTGGCTGACTCACTGAGTGTTGCTGAAAATCTGCACACCACTGATGGTCTGTTCTGGCCTACGCCTGTCATCAACCTGACCCATGACATCAGCGGTATTGAAGGCGCCTCGCAAATTGCCCTACGCGACCCCGATACCGAGGGTAATCCGGTAATGGCCATCATGGACGTAGATAAGATAGAAACCGTCACCGATGAGCAGATTCAAGGAATGGCCAAGGAGATTTTTGGCACACTTGACCCGGAACACCCCGGTGTAGCGACCTTTACCAGCCTGGGTAATTACTTAATCTCTGGCAAAATCCAGGTATTAAGCTTTAGCTATTTCCAGAACGATTTTCCGGATACGTTCCGTACCGCAGTAGAAATGCGCAATGAAATCACCGAACGCGGTTGGGAAAGAGTGGTGGCTTTCCAAACACGAAACCCGATGCACCGCGCCCATGAAGAGCTTTGCCGCATGGCCATGGAGCGCCTTGGCGCCGATGGTGTCGTAGTTCATATGCTGCTAGGACAGCTAAAAAAAGGGGATATTCCTGCACCCGTCCGCGATGCCTGTATCCGCAAAATGGTAGAACTCTACTTCCCGAAAAATTCAGTCATGGTAACGGGCTACGGTTTTGACATGCTCTACGCTGGGCCACGCGAAGCCGTTCTCCACGCCGTTTTCCGTCAAAACATGGGCGCTACGCACTTGATTGTAGGTCGTGACCACGCAGGTGTTGGCGACTACTACGGTGCTTTTGATGCACAAACAATCTTCGATGAAAAAGTGCCCGCTGGCGCATTGGATATTGAAATCTTCCGTGCTGACCACACCGCCTACTCCAAAAAGCTAAACCGGGTAGTGATGATGAACGAAGCAAAAGACCATGAAAAAGACGATTTTGTTATCCTTTCCGGCACCAAAGTCCGTCAGATACTGGGAGAAGGTATTGCTCCGCCTCCCGAGTTTTCTCGCCCTGAAGTTGCCAAAATTCTGATGGACTACTATCAATCTGAAAACGGATAACTAGCACGAAGTTAGGGGGTGTAGATGCACCGCCTACTCTCAGCAGTTTTTATTCCTTATACTTTTTATCCCTCATACTTTTTTTACCCCAATGACCGGTAGCACAATGCCCGATTTCGATGTGTTTAATGGTGATGCTGATGGCATCTGTGCCCTCACCCAACTCAGGTTAGCCGAGCCCCGTGAAGCTACACTCATTACTGGGGTAAAACGGGATATCAATCTGCTAAAACACGTTAACGCTAAACGTGGTGACCGGGTCACTGTCCTCGATATATCTATGGATAAAAACGGTACTGACTTAGCACGGCTATTGGCCGCCGGTGCAGCTATTTTTTATGTGGATCATCACTTTTCTGGAGACATTCCGGTTTCACCCAAGCTAACCGCTATCATCAACGAAGCATCCGACGTCTGTACCAGCCTACTGATCAATAATCACCTCAACGGTGCCCATACAGCCTGGGCCGTGGTCGGTGCCTTTGGTGACAACCTGAACAAAAGTGCCCAGGGCCTCGCCAAAAATCTAGATATCAATGAAGTCGAGCTAAGAAAACTGCAAAATCTCGGTATCTATATTAACTATAACGGCTACGGGTCGAATCTTGACGATTTGCACTTTAAGCCCGACGAGCTATTTAAGCTTGTCAGTACCTACGCCAACCCACTGGACTTTATCAGTGGTAGCCCTGAGCACTTCGATAAGCTCGAGAATGGCTATCACGCAGATATGTCCTCTGCCAAAAATATTAAACCGGACAGCGCCACCACACAAACAGCGATATTCTCCCTGCCCAACCAGCCTTGGGCCAGACGTGTCAGTGGTGTTTTTAGTAACAATCTAACCAATGATCACCCGAATCGGGCCCACGCCGTATTAACCGATAAGAGCAATGGCCACTATTTGGTGAGCGTACGTGCGCCCTTGAACAACAAGAAAGGTGCCGCTGACCTTTGCCGACAATTCCCCACTGGCGGTGGCAGAGAGTCCGCCGCAGGCATTAACAATTTACCCCATCATTTACTCAATGATTTTATCAAAGCATTTGAGGAAAGCTACGCTCCATCCTGTTAAAAAAACTGCTTCATCTCATCACCAGTTGCCACCACGACCAGCGAAGGATACTGTTTACCTTATACCTTTCAAGGCTTGGAAATACCCATGACTGAACATGTAAGGCTTGAGTTAACAGATCGTATTCTAAGTATTTTTCTCAACCGCCCGGACAAGAAGAATGCCCTGACCCAGGAAATGTATACCGTACTGGCCAATGCATTTAATAAAGCCACTAATGACCACAGTATCAAGTCAGTTCTTATTACTGGCGGCAATAATTTTTCAGCCGGAAATGACCTCAATGATTTCCTAAAAAACCCCACTGAAATTCTCACTAGCCCTTTAGGTGATTTTATTCAGGCGCTGGCCAGCTGCACCAAACCGGTTGTTGCTGCGGTAGATGGCTTTGCGGTGGGAATCGGCACCACTATGCTATTGCACTGTGATCTTGTTTACTGCACGGATCGCACTACATTTATACTGCCTTTTGTGAATCTTGGCTTAGTACCAGAATTTGGCTCTACCCTGTTATTACCTAACCTGGCTGGCAACCAATTGGCTGCAGAATTACTCATGCTTGGCGAACCCTTTAATGCAGAGAAAGCCCAGAGAGCGGGACTCATTAACGGCGTCTGCGAACCAGAACAATTACTAAAGAACGCCAAAATTATTGCCGAGAAACTGGCGGCAAAACCAGCCAAAGCCCTACAACAAACCAAGATGCTACTCCGACAAGTTATAGAACCATTGAATGAACGCATTACTCGTGAGGCAAACCTTTTTCATGAGCGCCTTTGCTCCGATGAAGCGGTGACCGCCATGCAAGCTATTATCGAGAAGAGGCAATAATGCTCCATATATTAGATAAAATTTTGGCGCTGCTAGGCCCTAAAGGTGTTCTCGTTGAGGGAAGAAGTACTAGGGCTACCGATGGATGGGGCGCGCAAGAATGCTTGGCTCCCGCGATTATCCGCCCGACAAATACCAAAGAACTCAGCGAGGTCATGAAGCTCTGTTATGCCCAAGGACAAAAAGTGGTGACCCATGGTGGTTGCACCAATATGACACGAGGCTGCACCACTGGGGAAAATGAGCTGGCCATTTCAATGGAAAGAATGACTGCTATTGAATCGGTAGATATTACCAACCGAACCATGACTGTTCAGGCAGGGGTTTCTCTACAAACGGTACAAGAAACGGCTGAAACCAATGACCTATTTTTTGCCCTAGATCTGGGTGCACGTGGCACCGCGACCATTGGCGGTAATATCGCCACCAATGCGGGAGGCAATCAGGTGATCCGCTATGGAATGGCACGAGAACAAGTGCTTGGGCTGGAGGTCGTCCTGGCAGATGGCCGCATTCTTAGTTCAATGAACCAAATGTTAAAAAACAATGCGGGGTACGACCTCAAACATTTATTTATTGGCAGCGAGGGGACACTAGGCATTATCACTAGGGCAGTATTAAGATTGAGGCCAGAGATGCCAAGCTGTACCACGGCATTAGTGGCTACGGATAAATTCTCTCACATGCCACGCTTACTGAATCATATGGAACAGGCACTTGGGGGGAAACTCAGTGCCTTCGAAACCCTGTGGAAAAGTTATTACAGCATAGCCTCTCGGGGCTACAATCAGGGACAACCACCACTAAATGATCAATACCCGTTTTATATTCTGATTGAAAGCAGTGGTGCAAATACAGAATCAGATAAGCCGCAGTTTCTCGAGGCTCTGGAAAGCGCCCTATCACAAGGACTTATTGTGGATGCAGTATTAGCCGAATCCGGCCCGCAACAGCAAGCAATGTGGGCTATAAGGGACAACATTCCAGCACTGGACACTTATCAGCCGCTTGTTCTATTCGATATCAGTCTTCCCATCAGCGAGATGGAAGCTTACCTAGATGATATGCACCGAAATTTGGCTACCATAGACGACAAGCTCTTTGTAGCAACGCTCGGTCACTTAGGCGATGGAAATCTACACGTGGCGGTGGAGTTGGGAAATGATACAAAAAACAGGAAGCTCGCTATTGAGGAAGCAATCTATTTACCCCTTCAACAACGACAAGGATCGATATCAGGTGAACATGGTATTGGTTTGGAGAAAAAACCCTACCTACACCTTAGCCGTAGTGAAAATGAGATTGAGGTAATGAAGCAATTAAAGACACTATTTGATCCGACCTGCATACTTAATTGCGGCAAGGTAATTTAACCACCATCAAGACAACCAACCTCTGAAAATAAATACTTAACCCTTCAAACACTTAATTTTTAAAAAAAGTATTCATCTAAAAAAACAAAACTCATACCGGATCTAGCTCCGGCCTTTATACTTGTTCTAACTCTACAAGCGTGCCACAAAAGTCCTTCGGGTGAAGAAACAGAACGGGCTTGCCATGAGCTCCAATCTTAGGTTCGCCCTGCCCAAGAACCCTTGCCCCTTCAGCCACTAGCTTATCTCTTGCGGCAAGAAGATCATCAACCTCATAACAAATATGATGCATACCTCCATCAGGGTTGCGTTCAAGAAATTTAGCCACGGGCGAGCTAACACCGATAGGCAATAACAATTCTATTTTTGTGTTCGCTAGTTCCACAAACACCACACGAACACCATGTTCTGGTAGGTCTTTGGGTTCTGACGTTTTCGCGCCCAACGCATAACGATACGTGTCTACGGCTTTATCCAGATTTGGGACCACAATGGCTACATGGTTAAGGTTTCCAATCATGCTATTCTCTTTTTGTATGGCATTGGTTCTCTCAGTTTTTTCTTACGCTAAGTCTCGCTCTTGCAACAAAAACTATTGTCGAAAGGCATCAATTAGTTTTCTTGCCGCAATCGTCGGCGGTATCTTTCCTTCAATCACGTCGCATTCCAACGTTTTGACCAAGGCCTTGACGGCTTTATTCTCTTTTAATTCTGTTAACAAAGCGTCGGCGGTTTCACTCCACATCCACGCACAAGCCTGTGCAGCGCGACGTGAGGTTATTTCACCGGCATTTCCGAGTAGTTCACGATACTCTTCTACCGTTTGCCAAACCTCATCAACACCTTGTTTTTTAAGCGCTGACAGTGCTTGTACTCGGGCCTGCCAATGGCGACTTCTAGGATGCAAAAAATGCATAGCCATTTGGTAGTCTGCTACCGTACGGCCAGCCGCTGCCTGCTGATCACCATCGGACTTATTAACCAACACCAGATCAGCAAGCTCCATAATGCCACGCTTAATGCCCTGCAACTCGTCTCCACCACCTGGCAACAGTAACAACAGAAACATATCTGTCATTTCCGCCACAGCGGTTTCTGATTGTCCTACACCCACGGTTTCCACAAAAATCACATCAAAGCCCGCCGCTTCACAAAGCAATAGGGTTTCACGTGTTCTTCTGGTGACACCACCCAAGGTCTTACCAGCGGGAGATGGCCGAATATAGGCGTTAGGGTTGCGCGACAACGTCTCCATCCGGGTTTTGTCACCGAGAATAGAACCTCCGCTCACCGAGGAGGTGGGATCCACAGCCAATACAGCGACGCGATGCCCCTGGTCAATGACATGGTTACCAAAAGATTCGATGAACGTGGATTTACCGACACCTGGCACACCCGAAATACCAAGCCTGATGGAATTTCCTGTATGAGGCATGATGAGTTCTAGCAACTGAGCTGCCGGCTCTCGGTGCGTGGGATGCGTTGACTCAACCAAGGTTATGCACTTAGCCAAAGCACGTCGATCACCCCGTTGAAGGCTGTCTGCAAGTTCGTATGGGGTCATCGTCAACGTTCAACCTCCCTTAACATGGTGATGGATGAGCACATTGTATTCTATATCCTAACGGCCACATCGATCCTTCCACATGAAAACTAGCACATCGAACTTAGCACATAACACAAAGGGCAAGCTTAGCGACAACTAAGCAACGGGGAATCGCTTCCTCTATTTATTCAAACTCGATCCAATCACTCAAACTCAATAATTGGCTGGTCAACCATCAAACTATCACCAACACCGGCAGAGACCTTCATCACTACACCATCGGCAACGGCGCGCAGGCTATTTTCCATTTTCATAGCCTCAACCACCACCAACTCTTGACCTTCTTTCACTGTATCGCCTTCCTGCACTGCCAGTTTGACCAAGAGGCCTGGCATAGGAGAAAGAAGATATTTAGACATATCAGGCGCTTCTTTAATCAGCATATGCTGATTAAGTTCAGCTGTTCTGGCAGTGACAACTAACGCTTCTTTCTGTGCACCTCGATGGAACATCCGCAGCGATGAACCCACCATATCGATTTGAATGCATATTGGTTCTCCATTCACGGTTCCTTTAAATAAAGGATCACCAAAAGACCAATTCGTATCAATTTGGTAATTCTTTCCATCAAGTTCAACGCTAATGGTATCGCCGCCATTTTCTACAGCAACCTGATACTCAGCTTCACCTTGATCCATAATCACCACCCAGTCTGAAGTGGGGTGATATTCATGGCCAGGTAACTGACCAGAAATCATGGCGCAGCGGTCTTGGTATTTTTTATTGATAGCTGCCGCAACAACAACACAGACAGCAGGGTCGTCCTGAGGCACCAAATCAGAATTGAAACCGTCTGGATATTCCTCAGCAATAAAGTTAGTCGTTAGATCTCCCGCCACAAAACGCGGGTGCACCATGAGCGCATTCAGAAAACTAATATTGTGATTTACTCCACGGATGTAATAAGCATCCAGAGCATCGACCATTCTATCGATAGCCTGTTTACGATCTTCACCATAAGTGATTAGTTTGGCAATCATAGGATCGTAGAACATGGAAACTTCGCCACCTTCATAGACCCCAGTATCAACACGAACGCCTTCCCCTTCCGGGGGAAGATAACGAACCAACCGGCCAGTCGAGGGCATAAAGTTCCTGAATGGGTCTTCGGCATACACCCGGGTTTCCATGGCCCAACCTGTTAATTTGACATCCTCTTGAGCCAGAGGAAGCTTTTCACCTGCCGCAACTCGAATCATCAGTTCAACCAAGTCCTGGCCGGTAACAAATTCAGTGACGGGGTGCTCCACTTGTAATCGAGTATTCATCTCCAAAAAGTAGAAATTCATATTGGCATCAGCGATAAATTCAACGGTACCCGCTGATTTGTAATCCACTGCCTTTGCCAACAATACTGACTGTTCGCCCATTTTCTTACGAACTTCTTCGGTCAAGAAAGGTGACGGGGCCTCTTCAATGACCTTTTGATGACGGCGCTGAATAGAACATTCACGCTCACCCAGATAAATCACATTGCCATGACTATCTGCCATCACCTGAATTTCAATATGACGTGGCTCCTGAATATATTTCTCAATAAAAATTCGGTCATCGCCAAAACTGGAGCGAGCTTCGTTAGTTGCACGCTCAAAACCGTCCCGGCACTCATCTACATCCCAAGCCACACGCATGCCTTTACCACCACCACCGGCAGAGGCTTTAAGCATCACGGGAAAACCAATACCACTGGAAATCTCAACGGCTTGATCCGCATCACAGACTACATCGGTATAACCAGGAATCGTATTAACCCCAGCCTTCTCCGCAATCAGCTTGGAAGTGATTTTGTCTCCCATAGACTCTATAGCTTTAACACCCGGACCAATAAACGCAATACCTGCGGCATCCAGCGCTTCACAAAATGCTTTGTTTTCAGATAAAAAACCATATCCAGGGTGTACCGCATCTGCACCTGTTTGCCGACAGGCGTCGATGATCTTTTCGATCACCAGATAGCTTTCAGAAGAAGCGGCTGGGCCAATATTGACGGCTTCATCGGCCATGATCACATGCAATGCATCTCGGTCTGCATCGGAATAAACGGCAACGGTACCGATACCCATAGCCTTTGCCGTACGAAAGACACGACAGGCTATTTCACCTCGGTTAGCCACAAGAATTTTTTTAAACATAATTTAATCTTCTTCTAGAAATGCTGTTTTCAACGATACTAACGTTCACGCACAAAGCTCACTTACAAACGTCGCTCACGAAGGCTTCTTACAAAGGAATATTGCCGTGTTTGCGCCACGGATTTTCTATATCCTTATCACGCAACATAGCCAGCGAACGTGCCACCCGCTTGCGGGTATGGTGTGGCATGATGACGTCGTCAATAAATCCTCGCTTTCCTGCTATAAACGGATTAGCAAATTTTTCACGATATTCTGCTTCTTTCGCTGCAATTTTTTCTGAATCGCCAATATCTTTTCGGAAAATAATTTCAACTGCGCCTTTCGGCCCCATCACAGCAATTTCTGCTGTTGGCCAAGCAAAGTTTACATCTCCTCGGAGATGCTTTGACGACATCACGTCATAAGCGCCGCCATAGGCCTTACGGGTAATCACGGTCACTTTCGGTACAGTACATTCCGCATAGGCATACAGTAGTTTGGCACCATGCTTGATAATACCGCCATATTCCTGACTGGTGCCGGGCATAAAACCAGGCACGTCGACGAAGGTTAAGACGGGAATATTGAAGGCATCACAAAAACGGATAAAACGTGCGCCTTTTTTAGAGGCATCAATATCGAGACAACCAGCCAGAACCATGGGTTGGTTGGCAACAACACCCACCGTAGATCCCTCAATGCGAATAAAGCCAATCACTAGATTGCCGGCATAATCAGGCTGTATCTCAAAGAAATCGCCCTCATCAGCGACCTTAATGATGAGTTCTTTCATGTCGTAGGGTTTGTTGGGGTCACTAGGAATAAGTGTGTCTAGTGACATTTCTTCACGATCGGCAGGATCATCTGTGGGCCATACTGGCGGCTTTTCCTGATTATTGGCAGGAAGATAGCTGACAAAGCGGCGAAGCTTAACGAGAGCATCCACATCCGATTCAAAGGCCAAGTCAGAAACGCCTGATTTGCTGGAATGAGTAATAGCGCCACCAAGCTCCTCGGCTGTCACTGTTTCGTGGGTCACGGTTTTTACAACGTCGGGACCAGTGACAAACATATAGGAGCTATCTTTCACCATAAAGATGAAATCAGTGATCGCTGGCGAATAAACAGCACCACCTGCGCACGGCCCCATGATCATGGAGATTTGGGGAATCACACCCGATGCCATGACATTTTTCTGAAACACATCGGCATAGCCACCGAGGGAAGCAACGCCTTCCTGAATACGAGCGCCTCCAGAATCATTTAGACCAATAATTGGCGCGCCCACATTCATGGCTTGATCCATGACCTTACATATTTTTTCAGCGTGGGTTTCTGATAACGAGCCACCGAAAACGGTGAAGTCTTGGCTAAACACGAATACTAACCGACCATTGATGGTGCCATAACCTGTCACTACACCATCGCCAGGAATATGATCTTGCTCCATACCAAAATCTGTACAGCGGTGTTCTACAAACGTATCCCACTCTTCAAATGTGCCAGAATCGAGCAGCAACTCAATTCTCTCCCGAGCAGTCAATTTACCCTTAGCATGTTGTGTATCAATACGTTTTTGACCGCCACCAAGGAGCGCATTTCCACGCTTCTCTTCCAGCTGCTCGATAATCTCGTACATAACGTTTTCCTGTGTTGATTGCCCTTATTTTCATTGGAATAAGTACTGAATAAGTTTCTGGCAAATTCTTATGGTTCTATATCTAAATCGATAACGATCACTATAAGCAGGCGCCGATCGGACGCATCTCCTGCCCCGCCGAACAATTAGCCTTTACTGAGCAATTCAAGGACTTCAGCGGCAGCCACTGGGATATTGGTACCAGGGCCATATATCGCAGCTACACCCGCATCGTAAAGTTCCTGGTAGTCTTGGGGTGGAATTACGCCTCCACAGATTACCTTAATATCAGTCGCACCTTCTTTTTTGAGCGCATCGATCAGCTGCGGAACGAGGGTTTTATGCCCCGCTGCCTGAGACGAAACACCCACCACATGTACATCATTTTCGACGGCCATACGGGCAGCCTCTTCTGGCGTCTGAAACATGGGACTGATGTCCACATCAAAACCAATATCAGCAAATGCCGTTGCAATCACCTTGGCACCGCGGTCGTGGCCATCCTGTCCCATCTTGGCCACCAACATACGTGGACGACGACCCGCTTCGGTGGCAAAGGCTTCCACTCCTGCCTGAATGGCAGCAAAATCCTCATCGCCCTCGTACGCAGAACCATACACACCACTAATGGTACGAGTTTCGGCTTGATGACGACCCCACTCTTTTTCCAGTGCAGAGGATATCTCCCCCACGGTGGCACGAGCGCGAGCGGCATCCACCGACAACGTCAACAGATTACCCCGGCCAGTTTTAGCCGCCTCAGTCAGTGCGTCCAGCGCCTTCTGGCATGCCTCGTTATCACGTTCTGTTCGAGTTTTTTTCAATCGTGCCACCTGAGATTCACGCACGGCAGTATTATCAATATTGAGAATTTCTATATCCGGCTCTTCGGCCAACTGATATTTATTAACCCCGACAATGACCTCTTCACCACGATCGATACGAGCCTGACGCAAGGCCGCAGCCCGTTCAATCCGTAACTTTGGCATACCTGACTCTACCGCCTTGGTCATACCGCCCATATCTTCCACTTCATCAATCAACACGCGGGCTTCCTTGACCAGCTGATCGGTGAGTGTTTCAACATAATAGGAACCCGCTAACGGATCAACTACATTGGTAATGCCCGTTTCTTCCTGAATCACCAACTGAGTATTTCTTGCAATGTGTGCAGAAAATTCGGTAGGCAGGGCGAGAGCCTCATCAAACGCGTTGGTGTGCAACGACTGGGTACCTCCCAGTACTGCTGACATGGCTTCAATGGTGGTCCGTATCACGTTGTTGTATGGATCTTTACTGGTTAGGCTCACGCCGGAAGTCTGACAGTGTGTTCGCAGCATTAACGACTTTTCACTCTTAGGATTAAACTTCTCTTTCATCAGCGTCGCCCACAAAACTCGCGCTGCTCGCAGTTTGGCAATCTCCATAAAAAAATTCATACCGATAGCGAAAAAGAATGACAGTCGCGGAGCAAACTTGTCCACATCCTGACCACTATTAATCGCTGTTCGCACGTACTCGACTCCATCGGCAATGGTGAATGCCAGCTCCTCTACATTGGTAGCACCGGCTTCTTGCATGTGATAACCGGAAATAGAGATGGAGTTGAATTTGGGCATATGTTCGGTGGTATAACTGATAATGTCAGACACAATGCGCATCGACGGCGAGGGGGGATATATATAGGTATTACGAACCATAAACTCTTTGAGAATATCGTTCTGCAAGGTGCCTACCAACTGCTCCGGTGACACTCCCTGCTCTTCTGCCGCCACAATGTAGCTGGCCATCACCGGCAACACGGCTCCGTTCATGGTCATTGACACTGAGACCTTATCCAGTGGAATCTCATTAAAAAGAATTTTCATGTCCTCTACCGAGTCAATGGCCACACCGGCTTTACCCACATCACCCACCACACGCTCGTGATCAGAGTCATAACCTCGGTGTGTCGCGAGATCGAATGCAACGGACAACCCTTGCTGCCCAGCAGCCAGGTTTCGTCGATAAAAAGCATTGGATTCTTCGGCAGTTGAGAAACCGGCATACTGTCGGACTGTCCAGGGTCGACCCGCGTACATCGTTGCCTTGGGCCCACGCTTGAACGGTGAAAAACCAGGAAGATTATCCTGATGCACAAGGCCAGCTACATCTTCTGCTGTGTAGAGCGGTTTAACGGCAATACCTTCAGGTGTCTGCCATACCAAATCATCCGGTGATTTGCCCTTTGTTTCTTTGGTGGCTAACTCAACCCAATCGTTATAAGAGGGTTTGGAAATGTCGGTCATGGAAAGCTACCTCAAATAAATTCTGCCCGGTGCTGTCTGTTTACCGGTGCTATCTGTTTCCCTGCGCTGTTTACTTATAGTCTGCTAATACTGTCGATGCTACTGCTATCGACCCTACTATTATCAATACGAGGGGTATAGTTATTTAGGTACTATGAGGTAGTGATCAAATTGAAACAAGGGCAGATTTATTCCCACTAACTCACCTAATATGTCATGGATATAAAGATACACCCCGATTATATGTTAGTATTTTCACCAAACTCACCAATTCATACCAGAGACCGCCTATCGCCACAATCTCTCACTATCACGTGACTACCTGCCTTCATGGAATCCATCGGCGCCAGCTGAACCATAAAGAATTGCTAGCTCGTGCCGGTATTAATCCCAGTGTCATTGAACAAACTACCCATAGAGTACACACCGATCAGGTGGCTCGGTTATTCCGGCTGACTCAACAGGCATTAAATGACGAATTTATGGGGTTTACTGCGCAGCCCTGTAAGTACGGGATTTTTGCCACACTTTGCCAGTTGGTCAGTCACTGTAAAACACTGGGTGAATTACTCGAGAAAGCCTCCTATTTCTACAGCCTGATTACCGATGAGCTGCAAATCCAGCTCAACATAGAAGGGCATACCGCCGAGCTCAGCTTTAATCTGCAACGACCCGAATTAGACAAGGGACATTTTTTAACCGAATTTCTGATGGTGATCTGGCACCGTTTTCCCAGTTGGTACATTGCGGAAGCTATCCGCTTGCGCGAGACGCACTTTATCCATTCGGCTCCGGCTCATCAGGATGAGCTACGAGTCATGTTTCCTGGCAGCCTATCATTTAACCAAGCCAAAAATAGCCTGTTTTTTGATGCCCAATACCTGGACAAATCATTGGTTCGCACATCGAGGGAGTTAGACATTTTTCTGACCAATCACCCAGCTGATATCATGACTATACCCGGTGAGGACCATAGCCTTGAGGCACAGATTGAACGAAACATTTTGAACCTGAGTGGAGAGAAACTGCTGTTCCCTAAGGCCGGAGAGCTAGCAACCAAGATGAATATCAGCTCTCTCACTCTGTACCGGCGACTGCAACAGGAAGGCACTAGCTACCAGACAATCAAAGACAATGTTCGCAGGGAAGTGGCTATCGACAAACTGGTCAAAGAGGGGCTTTCTGTAGATGAAGTCTCTGAGATCGTTGGGTTTGCTGAGCCCAGATCTTTCACCAGAGCGTTTAAACATTGGACCGGACTATCTCCGAGAAATTACTGCAAATACCACAAAACAAGATAAGGCCTTCACAGCTCAAATCCGCCACCCACTACTACAGTCTGGCCACTGATGTAATTCGACTCAGGAAGACAGAACAGATAAACAGCATCGGCTGCTTCTTTCGGAGTACCGGGTCGACCGAGCGGAATCATTGTCTCAACCATCTGCAAGACCTGATCACTGATACCAACTTTAATCTCATACCCCTGCACATTGATAGTTGATTCATCACTAACGGCCGCGGTAAGACGCGTCTGAATAAAACCAAATGCTACTGCATTGACATTGACATTATAGCGCCCCCATTCCTTACAGAGGGTTTTCGTCATCCCCACAACACCAGCTTTTGCCGCCGAATAAGCTAGCTGGCCAGGGTTACCATTGAGGCCAGAAACCGAAGAGACATTCACTACCTTTCGGTAAATCTCCGTTCCGGCTTCCTTTTCTTGGGAATGAAATTTTTTAAGGTAGGGCTGTGCCGCTTTCAAGATTCGGTAGGGGGCCGTCATATGCACATCAATCATCGCATACCACTGCTCGTCATCCATTTTCTGAACCACGTTATCCCACGTGTAGCCAGCATTGTTAACAATGATATCCAGACCACCAAAGCTCTCAACTGCTGTTTTCACAAATCGCTCACCGAAATCTTTTTCAGTGACACTGCCAATACAGGCAACAGCGTCTGAACCGAGCGCCTTTATGTCTGCAACCACTTGATTGGCTGGGTCAGCATCCAGATCATTAACCACCACCAAGGCACCATCAGAGGCCAACTTGAGAGCAATTTCTCGTCCAATGCCACGCCCTGAACCACTCACCAGCGCTACTTTTCCCGCCAACTTACTCATTACGTTTTCTCCACCTGTTTAATCAGGACTGAACACTTACTCGGGTAGAAATCTGTTGATGCCAAGCACTAAGGTGAACACATTCATCAGGAATAGCCGCCTTAACCCAACCACTAAACACCACAAAAACGTAAGCGGTAATATCGGCAACAGTAAAATCATCTCCTACCATAAAGTCGCGCCCTTCGAGGTGCTTATCCAATACACCGTAAAAGGCCTGGATTCGCTCTTTACCCCTATCGGCCAACGCCGGAATTTGTTCGTAGGAAACGGGGCCAGGCAACGCACGTCCGGCAAAGGCTGGAACCGAGTTGCGAAGCGCTTCAGCTACGGCCTGAAAACCATCAGTAAAACAGCGATGATCCCAACTCAGAATCAAGGCACGGGAAAGAGGATCAGAACCCAGCAGTGGCTTCTGGGGGTAGATCTCCTCAAGATAACTGTACATACCCACCACCTCTGTCAGCACGGTGCCATCATCCAGCACCAGCGAGGGTACAGTGCCCCAATGATTCACCGCACGAAATGAGTCACTACGCTGTTCTCCTGACATGAGATCAATAACCTCAGTCTCTATATCAACGCCTTTTTCTGCCATAAAAATAGCGAGACGCATAGGGTTGGGTGCTGGTGGATAGGTATATAGTTTCATCACAGCGCTCCATTGAATCCGAAACTATACCGTTTTATTAATTCACAAGCATCGGCATAGCTCTGCTGCGATCAGAGCTCGATCGATTAAGATAATCTAGAAAAAAAGACGAATGGTGAACAAGTCGAGGGAATGGAGCGAAAATAAAACTAATTTATTAGGCAGGATAGAAGTCAGGACATAAATAGCTGCAGGGTATCTCTTCACCTAGCTCCCTGCATAGCGACTCAACAAATGGCGCATAGGCTGCAGGAATTCCCCCATCACGATTTACCCAGTTCCACACATGTTGCTGTCTGATAGTGCGGCCAGTTTTCAGTGATATGGCATTCGCTAAAGCCGTTTGCCCCCCGACAATAGTCACTACTTTAAGCAAGGCTTCTTCCGGGGTCATTTTCCACTCCTTGGTTGATAGGAAAATAATAACCAGAGGCAGCCCTTCATACAACTAAAGTTGTCTATTTTATTGCCAGCAGCTGCCAAAATTACAACAAATGTTGTAATATCTTAAAATATGAACACTATGGCAGAGAGAATCAGGTCGGCTCGGCTTAAATCGAGCCTGTCTCAACTCCAGTTGGCTCGGGAAACAAACCTGACTCAGCAAATGATATCCAAACTGGAAAGCGGTAACTCACAATCAACGTCAGCTATTTTTTCTATTGCTAAAACTCTGGGTGTCTCTGCACATTGGCTATGGCTTGGAACAGAAAACCCCAACCTTGGCTCCACACCTTTTATTTACGATGACAAAATTTTAGCTGCTGCCTGGGATACGCTTTCTGATCAACAGCGTGCTGAAATTTGTAACCACATTATGCAACTCAGCGAACGTAACTCATCAAAACAGTGAGATTTTGCCTCCTACTCCTGGCTGCCAACTTATTGCTTGAAATGCTATGCAGTCTTCCCGGCTGTATCCGCCACCTATAAAGCGCATTTATAATAAGCGCCTGACATTCAAAGCATGCACTCAAACATGAGCCAAAACATTAACCCACACACAGTCTCTTTAATGTGAAGTTAAATTACGTCATACAGGGTTCAGGTCAACCGGTGATACTCATGCACGGCATGTTTGGCTCACTAAGCAACCTAGGACTAGTAACCCGAGCATTGGCAGACAGCCATTCAGTCATTGCCGTTGATCTGAGAAATCACGGGGATTCTCCACATAGCACGTCGATGGATTACCCTTGTCTGGCAGATGACATTGTCGAGTTAATGGATGATTTGAATCTCGATCAAGCAGACCTGCTCGGTCACTCCATGGGCGGCAAAGTCGCCATGCAAGTTGCTTTGAACTACCCAGAGCGCGTCAATAAACTCATCATCGCTGATATAGCCCCAGTAGATTACAAACCTGACCGCCATGGGGGGGTGCTGGAAGGACTGTCTTTACTAGCGACCACAAGGCCAAACTCCCGCAAGGAAGCTGACCGGCTATTAGCCGACCATGTCAATGAAACCTCTGTGCGTGCCTTTTTGCTTAAAAATCTTGTACGCGCAGAAGATGGGAGGTTTGACCTCCGCCTGAATATGGAGGGAATTGTTGCTAATTACTTCGACACGTTGACTCTGGCGCCTACCGGCGAACCCTTCTCAGGCCCCGTGTTGTTTATCAAGGGAGAGAACTCCGCCTACATTCAGGATAAACACCGCAGCGAAGTAGTAAGACTATTCCCCAATGCTCAATTCAAGATGATAGCCAATACGGGCCATTGGCTGCATGCGGAAAAACCCGAAACCTTCAATAAAATTGTCCGAACTTTTCTCAATTGAAGGGATGGCAGCGCCACCCCTTCCCGTTAAATAAAACACTTCCAGATATCACCTAACAGCATCAAGAGCCTGGCTCACATCAGCAATAATATCATCGATATTTTCAATACCCACAGAGATACGCACAAGGTCTGAACTAACACCTGCGGCAGCCAATTCATCATCATTCAACTGGCGGTGGGTAGTGGATGCTGGATGACAGGCCAGTGACTTTGCATCGCCAATATTGACTAATCGCAAAATCATTTCCAATGCATCAATAAATTGTCCTCCAGCCTTGGATCCGCCTTTTATCCCAAAACTCAGGATACCCGATGCCTTACCACCCGTCATTTTCTGGCAATTCTGGTAATAAGGACTATCCGGTAAAGCGGCGTAGTTTACCCATGCCACTTTATCGTGGTTACTCAGGTAACTGGCCAGCTTTTCAGCATTCTCACAATGCCGCTCCATACGAAGCCCCAGTGTCTCCAGACCCTGTAAAATTTGGAATGAGTTAGTGGGAGAAATAGCCGCTCCCATACTTCGAAGAGGAACAACCCGACAACGACCTATGTAGGCAGCAGCACCGAATGCTTCGGTATAAACAACACCATGGTAGGAAGGATCTGGTTCATTTAAAACGGCAAACCGCTCTTTGTTGGCAACCCAATCAAATTTTCCTGAATCAATGATGACACCACCAATAGACGTGCCATGACCACCGATATATTTGGTCAGGGAATGAATCACAATATCTGCCCCCAGCTCAAAGGGCCGACATAAAAAAGGTGTCGCGACAGTACTATCGACAATTAATGGCACGCCATGCTTATGTGCTATTTCGGCAAACTTTTCCAGATCGACAATATTGCCCGCTGGATTACCAATGGATTCACAAAAGACCAGTCGGGTATTTTCATCAATGGCATTTTCTAGGGCTTCAAAGTCATCAGCCGACACCATCCGTGCCTCGATACCCTGCTTAGGTAAAGTATGAGCAAACAGGTTATAAGTTCCGCCATATAGCTGGCTGGTACTAACAATATTATCCCCCACCGAACAAATACACTGAATAGCATAAGTAATTGCCGCCATTCCGGAAGCAACGGCTAAGGCAGCAATACCACCTTCCATTGCAGCCAGCCGCTGCTCAAGCACATCGGTTGTTGGATTCATAATCCGGGTATAAATATTACCGGGCACCTTTAAGTCAAAAAGGTCTGCGCCGTGTTGAGTGTCGTCAAAGGTATAGGAGGTCGTTTGATAAATAGGAACCGCTGCCGCCTTAGTGGTCGCTTCCGACTTATATCCGTGATGTAACGCCAGGGATTCAAGTTTCATATGTAAATTAATCCTATACAAAAAAGATTTATTTTAAAAAGTTAAGACTGAGTTCGCTGGAAAAAAACATTAAGTCAATTAAAAGCCCGCAGCCAATTCTCGGGTCAATTCTGCTGCAGGTATAGCCTTGCAACCCGTCGCATTCTGCCCTGACCACAGAGGTGAAAAATCCCCAGAGCCCTGAGCTTCCAATACCGAACGCAAGGGTGCAATAGCAGTTGCTGCCAATGGAAATCCAGGGATTCCATGACGCATGGGACCAAGCTCTTTCATCGCTAAATTTATGATGGCTCGAGCAGGCCGCCCGGTAAAAATATTTGTCAACGCGGTATGCCTTGCTCTCTCACTTTTAAGTGCGGCACGATGCACTGGGCTTGTCAGAGCTTCATGACAAAGCAAATACGCCGTACCCACCTGAACACCAGAGGCGCCAAGCGCCATGGCAGCAGCAACACCTTTGGCATCGGCAATACCGCCAGCAGCCACGACAGGAATATTTACCTCCCGAATAATTTGAGGCAGCAATGCAAACGTACCTTCCTGAGAATTAAGGTCATGCGATAAGAACATCCCCCGATGTCCACCGGCTTCAACTCCCTGAGCAATAATCACATCCGCGCCATACTCTTCCAACCAAAGCGCTTCTTCAATTGTCGTCGCAGAACAAATCACCTTGGCATCAAAAGCCTTTACCCGTGCCAACAATTCATCCGATGGCAAACCAAAATGAAAACTCACCACGGGCGGCTTAAACTCTTCTAGTATATCAACGGCTTTCGAATTGAACGGTACACGCTCAGCTCCTACAGGAATCACATCGGGGTCAATACCATGCTCAATATAAAATGGTGTCAGCGCCTGATGCCAAGCCATGTCGAGACTTTGGCGTGGTTCAGGCACTTGATGGCAAAAGAAATTCACATTAAAAGGTCGATTTGTCTGAGACTTAATCGCCACTAATTCATCACGCAACGTATCCAAGCTAAGCATTGCACAGGGCAAAGATCCCAGCCCACCTGCATTAGATACTGCCACCGTCAAAGCACTGCCCTGCACACCCGCCATAGGTGCTTGAATAAGCGGCCATTCAATCCCAAGATATTTTTGTAACGTCAACATCCTCGTCTCCGTTCTTATTTTCTTTGTAAATCAAATCCAGAAAACTCAATCCCAGATAATTGGGCCAATTTAGCATCAAAGGTGGCAATGTCATCCCGATTAAATTCATTCAGATGTGAATGTCCGCACGCCCGAGCCATCACCTTCATCAACTCAACAGATGAATCAAAAAAAGTAGCCAGCCTTTGGGCAGAACTATCAACGTCCAACCTTTTTCGCAACTCGGGATTTTGGGTAGCTATACCCGCAGGGCAGTTGTTGGTATGACATATTCTTGCAGCGATACAACCTATAGATTGCATAGCACTGTTGGCAATGGCAACGCCGTCAGCCCCTAGAGCTAAGGCCTTAATAAAGTCACTGGGCACGCGTAAACCGCCGGTAGCAATTAGCGTGACCTTCCGGCCTACTCCTCGCTGATCAAGATAGTGCCGAGCTCTGGCTAAGGCTGGAATAGTGGGCACGCTAATGTGATTTCGGAACAATAAAGGTGCTGCACCAGTGCCACCACCACGACCATCCAGAATAATATATTCGGCACTGGCCTGAAGGGCAAACTCAATATCTCGTTCAATATGGTTGGCACTGAGTTTGAAACCGATCGGAATACCACCGGTAATTTCTCTCACTCGATCCGCAAACCGCTTGAAATCTTCAGGGGTACTCAGGTCACTGAAGGTGGCTGGAGAAATGGCTGGCTCGCCCTCAGGAATACCCCGAACTTGAGAAATTTTACCCACATTTTTCACTGCAGGCAGGTGTCCTTCCGTGCCGGTATTTGCGCCCTGACCACCTTTAAAATGAAATGCCTGTACTTTTTTCAGCGCGTCTTCACTGTAACCAAACTTGGCGCTAGCCAGCTCATAAAAATAGCGCCTATTGGCCTGCTGTTCTTCTGGCAACATACCTCCTTCGCCAGAGCAAATACCCGTACCCGCTAGCTCAGCACCCTTTGCCATGGCCACCTTTGCCTCTTCGGACAGCGCACCAAAACTCATATCAGACACAAACAAGGGGATTTTTAATACCAGCGGTTTCACCGCGTTCGGGCCAATAACCAACTCCGAGCCAACGTCCACATTCTCCATCAATGGCTTTGTGGCTAACTGGGCAACCATAATTTGAATATCATCCCAGCTCGGCAACTGGTTTCGCGGCACACCCATGGCACTTACTGGACCATGCGGGCCGACACCAGATAACCCCTCTCTGGCTAGCTGGTGAATATATTCTACCGTCGGTTCTTCCTCTGTAGCCTGCACTGGAGGGACCAGGCTTTTATCTTCAGCAATACCGGGACCTTCCAAACCCACTTGATCATCAGAAAACTGCTTATGGGTGCCATCACAAAAAGGGGTGTTACGCGTATGTTTACAAGCACACAAGTAGGCTTCTTGCTCCTCATCAGAAACAATGACTTTTGGGGTAAATAACGTCCCCACATGGGAGCCGTCGCAAAATGGCTGGCTTTTTGATTTTCCACAGGTGCAGAAATGATATTCCTGCCCCTTGGACAAATTGACCTTTACTGGTTTGTTATCAGCTATAACGGGATTATTCATAATGGCCGCTCTCAATAAGGTTAAAGCTCCTCACCCAAGAAGTGACAAATGTCACCCCTTGCTCCTACGGCGATCTACGCCTCAACAATGTCATCTTTCAAGCTCAAAACAAACGCAACCACGTCATCGTATTCTTGCTGAGGCACCTGTAACTCTTTCATTGTCGCACTGGCATGCTCTAGGAATAGGGACCAATCACTTTCACTGACATTCATGCCTTTATGTGACACTTTCATATCTCGACCGGTGTAGTACACCTAACCACCGGCGTTTGAACATAAATAATCTATCAGCAACTGCTTTTCTCTCTCTATGCCGTCGTCTCCCCGGTTCTGCCAGAAACGGCCCAGCTGCCTATCTGTTTGTACGCGTGGCAGCAAATCATCAACAAAAGCGGTAATACCCTCGTAACCACCGAGACGCTCGTATAGTGATGTCTGATTCATACGTTTTTCCTTTTTTTTGATAAGAGCATAATAAAAAGTCTTAGGGGTGACCTCTAAGCTCAGACCACTATAGACAGCGTAAGATGAACCTATTCCCGACCTGTATCAACGATATCCGCTTTGGTTGAATTAACGATAGCCACTAAAGCTTGCATCTCATTTGCCGTCAGCTTGTGCTTTGCCAGGACCTCCTTAAAAAGAGCAACCATGCGCCCCCACTCCAGCTCTGTGATTCCAAGGTGCGCATGGGAGATTTTCATCTCTCGACCCTGATACAAACATGGACCACCAGCAGCCTGACATACCATGGCAGTCAAGTGGTACTTCAAATAGGGTGCTGGAACACGCTCCCTGGCAGCATCAACAGCAGGATTCGCATTGAGGACTACGTCCTGTACGAGAATATCAATGAAGTCACTGACAACAACTGAAATGGGTGCCAATCCACCCAACCGATCATAGAGCGACGATTCCTTCTGGGCCTCATAACACCAAGCTGCTGCCGAGTGTGACCCCATAATTAGGGCGCCAACTAAACTCAATATGACCCACCTGTCTTTACTGCGCCGGAACATAACAACCCCTTCCTTTATTGAGGCAACTTACTACTCCACATGCGTTTAACCATAGCAGAAGTTCTGAAGGTGAGAAAAAATCCTAAAGAGTCAAATGAACAGTAAATACCACTATCACGGCTTAAGAGACACAATATCTTTTTAATCGCTTTCTAAAAAAGCACGCACTCAGCCGAAAAAACCCTTATCCTGTTCACCTAACCCTAAAATGAGTAGAAGATATTTAGAATGGCTAAACCTAACTATAGCTTTGAAAAGCGCCAGCGAGACATCGCGAAAAAGAAGAAGAAAGAAGAAAAACGACTGAAGAAAGCCGAGGCAAAGGGTGGGATAACGAGTGAGGTAGAAGATGACCAGCCTCAGGAAGCTCAGCCACTGTCGAGCAATGACGATAATACTGACACCTGACACCGCAGGTTAATCAGGCCAATACTATCTTATCTGTGACGGTGAACATATTATCAAGTGTTTAAAATGAAAACCGGGCCACTGGAATTCCACGCTAGCCCGCCTTTCATTTCATTTTAGTTCACTTAACCTTATTCATACTCGGCGATGGGTAAACACGCACACACCAAATTTCGATCACCATAAACATTGTCGATTCTGCCCACGGGCGACCAGTATTTAGCTTCCCTAAGAGACGCCAGTGGATAAGCAGCCAACTCTCTTGAGTAACTTCTATTCCAATCATCGGCTACCACCATATCGGCAGTGTGCGGGGCATGACAGAGGGGATTATCATCCAATGGATAGTCACCACGCTCTACGGCAGCAATTTCTTCACGGATTTGCAACATGGCATCACAGAACCGGTCAAGCTCTTCTTTGGACTCACTCTCAGTGGGCTCGATCATCAGGGTACCGGGTACCGGAAATGACATAGTAGGTGCGTGAAAACCATAGTCGATCAGGCGCTTGGCCACATCGTCCACAGTGACGCCGGAGTCATCCTTAATCCCACGCAGATCGACTATACATTCATGTGCTACACGGTCATTGGCGCCCGTATAGAGAATGGGATAAACATTTTTTAGCCGCTCTGCCATGTAATTGGCATTGAGAATGGCAACCTCAGTGGCCTGCTTCAACCCGTCAGCGCCCATCATTTTGATATACATCCAGGTGATCGTCAGGATGCTGGCGCTGCCCCAAGGCGCAGCAGAGACGGCACCCACGGCCGTATCTTTACCCAATCTACTACTCAACAAACAATGGTGCCCCGGCAGATAGGCTGCCAAATGTTGACGCACGGCCACTGGGCCCACACCAGGGCCACCACCACCGTGGGGAATACAAAACGTTTTGTGTAAATTCAGATGCGACACATCGCCACCAAACTTACCCGGCTGGCAAAGCCCCACCATGGCATTGAGATTGGCGCCATCGATATACACCTGACCACCGTGCTGATGAATAATATCGCAAATCTCGGTGATACCTTTCTCAAATACCCCATGAGTGGAGGGGTAAGTCACCATAATCGCCGCTAGATTTTCGCTGTGCTGTTCCGCTTTGGCGCGAAGATCATCGATATCCACATTGCCCTGGTCATCACAACTCGTTACGACGACTCTCATGCCACACATCTGTGCCGATGCCGGGTTGGTACCATGGGCAGAACTGGGAATAAGGCAGATATTTCGATGCGAATCATCACGACTTGCGTGATAAGCACGAATCGCCAGTAACCCCGCATATTCCCCTTGAGAACCAGCATTGGGTTGGAGCGAAATGGAGTCATAACCTGTTGCCGCACAAAGCATAGCTTCCAGTTCTTCGATCATTGCCACATACCCTACGGTCTGATCCTGTGGTGCAAAGGGGTGAATATTGGAAAATTCTGGCCAGGTCACGGGAATCATTTCAGCAGTCGCATTGAGCTTCATGGTGCAAGAGCCGAGCGGGATCATCGCCCGATCCAACGCAATGTCTTTGTCTGCCAGCTTACGCAGGTAACGCAGCATTTCAGTTTCAGAGTGGTAACGATTGAAAACTGGGTGCGTCAGCGGCTCACTGGTACGCAATAAGTTCTCGGGTAACCCGCTCTTGGCGGCAGACTCCAGATCAGCAACCATAAGCTCGGTGCTGGCATCAAACAAACGCCACAACACTTCTATATCGGCAGGGCCGACAGTTTCGTCCAGAGAGATACCCACATGGTTGCTATCCACTACCCGCAGGTTAATACCCTGAGCCACCGCTTCTTGATGAATGGCTGCCGTCTGTTCGCCGGTGGCAACTGTCAGGGTATCGAAGAAACTTTGATTGATCGGAGCCTGACCCAGTTTTTTTAAACCAGCAGCCAGAATCGCAGTGTAGCAATGCACTTTCTCTGCGATTCGCTTCAAGCCGTCTGGTCCATGATAAACCGCATACATGCTGGCCATTACCGCCAATAACACCTGCGCCGTACAGATGTTACTGGTGGCCTTTTCGCGGCGAATATGTTGCTCGCGGGTCTGTAAAGCCAACCGATAGGCTGGCTTGCCTCGAGTATCGAGAGAGATACCCACCAAACGACCCGGTAATGAACGCTTGAACGAATCGCGGGTGGCCATATAAGCCGCGTGTGGGCCACCAAAACCCAGCGGTACACCGAAGCGCTGGGTGCAACCGATAGCGACATCGGCACCCAATTCTGCAGGACTCTTCAATAGCAACAAGCTAAGAATATCGGCAGCCATCACCACCAGAGCCTTCTGCTGGTGGGCATTGTCAATTACGTCATCGAAATCACGGATCGCACCATCTACGCCGGGGTACTGCAACAGCACACCGAAGCAATCATGCTGGGCCGCTTCAACCGGATCTCCCACCACCACATCGATACCCATAGGTTCGGCTCGGGTTTCCACAACCTCGATAGTTTGCGGCAAGCATTGGTGGTCAACAAAGAAGACTTTCCCCTTGGATTTGGACATCCGCTGACAGAGCGTCATGGCTTCGCCGGCAGCCGTCGCCTCATCCAGTAATGAAGCACTGGCGAGGTCCATGCCGGTGAGGTCGGTAATCATCGTCTGGAAATTTAGCAGGGCTTCCAAGCGCCCTTGGGAAATTTCTGGCTGATAGGGTGTATAGGCGGTGTACCAGGCAGGATTTTCCAGCACATTACGCAGAATTACATTGGGAGTAATGCTGTTGTAATAGCCTTGGCCAATAAAGTTTTTTAAGACCCGATTCTGACTGGCAATGGCACGCAATTCGACCAATGCCTGCTGTTCGGTAACCGATGAACCCAGTTCAAGAGGCTGGCTGGAACGAATATTGTCCGGCACCACCGCACCGATAAAGTCGGCCATATTCTCATAACCGATACTCTCCAGCATCGCCTGCTGATTGGCCTCAGAGGGACCAATATGACGGCGAATAAATTCATTGCTGTTTTCCAGTTCTACCAGTGGCTTCATGTTTGGTGTCTCTACTTGTTTATCTTTTGATGGATTAGGGATTGAGCTATGGCTAAGTGCGGGTGCTGTCTAAGTGGCTCTGCGGAATAGCTCGTTTTATCTGCGGCTGTTTATCCACGCTATTTAGCCACGGCTCTTTATCCGCAGCTCTCTATCCACGATAGTAACGCTGGGGCACAAAAGGCATCTTCTCTACCGTCACAGGGAGAGGTTTGCCGCGGACTATGGCATGCAGTTCAGTACCGATTGCCGCATAGTCTGTTGCCACATAACCCATGGCTAATGGCGCCTCAAGGCTAGGGCCAAAACCACCACTGGTTACCATGCCTACCTGCGCTCCCTCAGCATTAACCAGTTCAGCTCCTTCTCGAACCGGCGCACGGCCCTCCACCTTCAGACCCACCCGCTTGCGAGATGCACCATTGGCCTGTTCGTTAAAAATAATATCGGCACCGGGAAAACCACCGGCTTTCGCGCCATCGGCACGACGTGACTTGCTGATACTCCACAATAATGACGCCTGAATCGGCGTTGTTTCAGTATCGAGGTCGTGGCCATACAAGCACAATCCGGCTTCTAACCGTAGGGAGTCTCTAGCACCCAGCCCGATAGCCTTCACATGTTCAAAAGATACCAGCTTGCGGGCCAGCGCTTCGGCAGACCCAGCAGGCACTGAAATCTCAAAACCATCTTCACCGGTATACCCAGAACGAGTGATATAGCAATCAGCCCCTTCAAGAGTGACGCGACTACCCGTCATAAATACCAGTTCACGAACCCCGGGAGCCAACTGAGCCATCACACTGGCAGCAGCGGGGCCCTGGAGTGCCAGCAATCCTCGCCCCTCCAAATACTCAACCTCAAGACCGGGGAGGTTGCTTCTTAGATAGGCAATGTCCTGCTCTTTACAGGCGGCATTGACCACGAGTAAAAAGCAATCTTCAGCCCAACGGACAATCATCAAATCATCCAGAATACCGCCCTGCTCATTAGTGAACAAAGCATAGGTCTGCTTGTTAATACCCAATCTTTCCAGCTCCACCGGTACCAGCTTCTCTAAAGCTGCAGCAACACCTTCACCGGTGATGACCACCTGCCCCATATGGGACACATCGAACAAGCCTGCATGCTCGCGGGTGTGTAAATGTTCAGTCTTGATGCCTTCCGGGTATTGAACAGGCATGTCATAACCAGCGAAGGGCACCATTCGCGCACCCAGTTCCATGTGCAATGCCTTGAGCGGCGTGGCTTTCAAATCAGTAGTATCCGTAGTCATAGAGACCCTTGTCGCATGATGTTGTGACGCTATGTTTTAGCACGATAGTTCGTTAAAAGCAGTCATGATGGCGGCTAATAGTAGCGGCCAACTATGAATTGGTAAAATTAATAGTTAAAATCCTGTCATTAATAATACTTATAGCTGTCAGGCAGTATCTGATGCCATGAAAAACCTACCCACAGACCTGCTCCGCTCCTTTGTTACGGTGATTGAATTAGGGGGTTTTACCCAAGCAGCCCAATGGCTCGGGCGCTCTCAACCTGCCATCAGTTTGCAAATCAAACGCCTGGAAACATTACTGGAACAGACCCTACTAATTCGCAGCGGCCAACAACTAGAACTGAGCCAAGCGGGTCATCTGTTGTTTCGCTACGCGAAACAGATGCTGGCAATAAATGATGAAGCCGTCACCCAGTTCATCAAAACATCAGTTAGCGGGAAAATTCACTTTGGTATTCCCAGCGAATTTGCCACCACCCTGCTGCCAAAAATCGTGGGACGCTTTGCTCAGGCCTACCCCAATGTCACTCTCGAAGTGAACTGCGCTCTAAGTAAACAGTTACTATCAGAACCCGAACGCCACCGCTACGATCTGATTCTAGCCTTACACGATGATCCATCCGCAGCGGGAGACAATCTGGTAAAAGAAGACGATCTGGTATGGGTCACCGGCACCGATCACGATGCTCACCTGCAAGTGCCACTGCCATTAATTGTGGCGCCCAAGGGCTGTATTTACCGCCAACGTGGCATTGAAAAACTCCGAGAAAACCAGCGGGATTGGCGCATCGTCTATACCATTCCTGACCTTACTGGTATTCAGGCGGCCATTGATGAGGGGTTAGGTGTCACCGTTCTCGCCAAGAGTACCGTGCCCGAAAATCTGCGCATCTTGAAACCTTCGGAAAAGCTGCCCAAACTGGGTAAGGTCGGCATTAGCCTAATTGATCAGAGTAACGAGCCTAGCGAGGCGATTACCCGGTTGATGGATTTTGTAAAAGCGTCACTTTAGTGGCTATTAATGAGCAGTGATAATAAAGAGTGTTACCCATAAGCAGTGGCACCAATAAGCAGCAGAAACAGGAGTCGCCGCACGTGAAAAATAATATCGTACTGATAGGCATGCCCGGTGCAGGAAAAAGTACCAATGGTTTATTGCTGGCCAAAGCACTCGGCAAGGACTTTATCGATACCGATGTTCTTATTCAGGTTCGCGAGGGGAAAACCCTACAACAGATTATGGATGAGACTGATTATTTAGAACTGCGTCGAATTGAAGAATCGGTACTGACCGGGATCGATGTACAAAATTTTGTGATCGCCACTGGCGGAAGCGCGGTATACAGCAGTACTGGTATTAAGTACTTAGCGAGGAATGCGGTCATCATCTATTTGGATACGCCGTTGCCAACCCTACGGGAACGCATCCACGATAAGGATACCCGCGGCATAGCATGCCACCCCAACCAGAGCTTTGATGATTTATTCAATGAGCGCACTGAGCTTTATCGGCGTTACGCTGAGATCACCATAGACTGTGATCAACATTCACCCGAACAGGTGGTCGGCGCTATTATTACCCGTACTCTTCCCAAAGGACTCAACGAGCACTAACGTGACACGTGCTACAAAAATCAAATACGCTAGAAATTAAGTCCGCTAGAGCTACAAACAAAAAAAACCGGGCAATAGCCCGGTCAACTCCCCCCCCAATGCGGTTTATTTGTCTTTTTTTAGCCGCACTTTTTACTCGTATCAACAACCTGTATTAACTACGCCTATCAATTACTCGCACTAGTTACACGTACTAGCCACATTTTGAATCGCCACAGTTCAAGCAGGTCATACAGCCATCCATCAGGATCATGGCCTTGGTCATACATTTATGGCATAGCTGGGCGCTTTCCGGAAAAGGGTTCCCTTTAGCCACTGGCGCTGCCACCGGCTGAGTTGAGGCTTCATACTCCGCCCGTTTTTCCGCCAGAATGGCTTGCTGGTGTTCACCGAGCTCCGGTGCTGTCAGCATCCCAATCTTGGTTAAATGATCTTCTATGGCTTCACCAATTTCTGCCACCAACGAAGGCATAAATTTACCACCTCGTTTGAAGTAGCCACCCTGTGGATCAAATACGGCCTTTAGCTCCTCTGCTAAAAAGGTGCAGTCCCCACCCTTGCGAAACACGGCAGAAATTACCCGAGTCAATGCGACCACCCATTGGAATTGATCCATATTCTTCGAGTTAATAAAGATTTCGAAGGGGCGACGTTGCTCGTGATCAGTCCCCCGGTTCAGCACAATATCGTTGATAGTGATGTAGAGCGCGTGTTCAGAGAGGGGGGTTTTTACCTTATAGGTCGAACCAGGTAGCTCTTCTGGACGACTGACATTCTCCGTCATCTGCTCAATAGCACGCTCTAGTTCTACCGCTACGGGTTGCGCCTCCGGTATGGCATCGTCATTGGAGGAGGATAACACCTTGTAGCCTATAATTTTTTTATCGATTTTAACTGTCATGTTGATTCTTCCGATCAAAATTTTCCGTAATAGCCTTCTTTCAAAGCATCGAACAGGTTCGCAGCGGTATGCATCTCGCCGTCATATTCCACTTCCTCATTACCCTTCAGATCCACGGTTGAACCGTCTTCCAACGTAAACTGATAAGTGGTGTTCTCCAGGTCCTTCTCTTTCACCAGCACGCCCTGGAAGGCTTCCGGATTAAAGCGGAATGTGGTGCAACCCTTGAGACCATTCTCGTAGGCATAGAGATAAATGTCCTTGAACTCGTCAAAGTCACAGTCGGTGGCTACATTAATGGTCTTTGAAATAGAGGAGTCTATCCACTTTTGAGCCGCCGCCTGCACATCTACATGCTGCTTGGGCTTAATATCATCGCTAGTAATAAAGTAGTCAGGCAGCTTTTCTTCTTCATCCTCAGTGAAGGGCATGGCCTTCGAATTTATCAGCTCGCGATAGGCCAACATTTCATAAGAGAACACATCCACTTTTTCTTTGGACTTCTTACCCTCGCGGATCACATTGCGGGAATAGTGATGAGCAAAGCTTGGCTCGATACCGTTACTGGCATTGTTAGCCAACGACAGTGAAATAGTGCCCGTTGGCGCAATAGAGGAATGGTGCGTAAAACGGCAACCCACATTGGCCAGTTCTTCCACCAGCTTCGGGTCGACCTCGGCCACTTTCTGCATGTATTTGCTGTAGCGCGCATGCAACACCTTACCTTTGAGCTTATCGCCTACCACAATACCGTCTTTGGCCATTTCCGGGCGAAGGCGTAGCATAGACTCAGTAACCTCAAACTCCTCGTCCATAATCGGCGCAGCGCCTTTTTCTTTGGCCAGCTCTAAACCTGCTCGCCAGCCAGCAAGAGCCAACTCCCGAGAAACCTGTTCGGTCAGCTCTAATGACGCAGGGCTACCATAAGGTGTCCGCAACATTGTCATGGTAGAGCCCAATCCCAGGAAGCCCATACCGTGACGGCGCTTACTTAAAATGGCGTCCCGCTGACCTTCCAGAGGCAAGCCATTAATTTCCACTACGTTATCAAGCATCCGGGTAAACACAGAAACTACTTCCCGGAAATTATCCCAATCGAAACGCGCTTTTTCTGTGAAGGGGTCCAGTACAAACTTGGTCAGATTTACTGAGCCCAGTAGACAGCTGCCGTAAGGCGGTAGCGGTTGTTCGCCACAGGGATTGGTGGCACGAATGTTTTCACAGAACCAGTTATTGTTCAGCTGATTGACTTTGTCGATAAGGATGAAGCCTGGCTCTGCATAATCGTAGGTGGATGTCATGATCACATTCCACAACTGACGCGCCTTCACCGTACGGTAAATACGACAGGCCACTAGTCCCTCATCATTGGTGATGTAGCCTTTGGTAGTGGGGAATTCACGCCACAACAACGTGCCATCTGTAGGGTCAACTTTACCTTGCTCTAACTCTTTCTTAGGAACCGGAAAGCTCAATGTCCATTCGCCATCGCTCTTAACCGCTTCCATAAACCCTTCGGTGATCAGCAGTGACAGGTTGAACTGACGCAGTCGGCCATCTTCACGTTTGGCACGGATAAAATCGACCACATCTGGATGGTTTATATCAAAAGTTGCCATCTGAGCGCCACGGCGACCACCAGCGGAAGAAACGGTAAAACACATCTTGTCAAAGATATCCATGAAGGACAGCGGACCCGAGGTGTAAGCACCCGCACCAGAGACATAAGCACCCTTGGGGCGCAGCGTAGAAAATTCGTAGCCGATACCGCAACCGGCTTTAAGCGTTAGGCCCGCCTCAAGGTTTTTCTCGAGGATATCCAGCATGGAGTCCTCAACGATACCGGATACCGTACAGTTGATCGTAGAGGTAGATGGCTTGTGCTCCAGAGCACCGGCATTGGAAATAATCCGCCCGGCGGGGATGGCGCCATTGCGTAGCGCCCACAAAAACCGCTCATGCCACAGATCCTGTTTACCCTTTTCTTCAACATCGGCCAATGCCCGAGCAACACGACGATAGGTCGCGTCAATCGTCTCATCTACCGGATTACCCGCTTTATCCTTAAGCCGATATTTCTTATCCCAGATGTCAGCTGAGGCGGACTGTAGTTTGATTTCGATGGCACCAGGCTCACCCGTGGTCTTCAATGCTTCAATCGACATAACGATCCTGTTTCCCCGTGTTACATGAATGGTTGGGCAGTGCTGTATCATTTAGGCTAGGGGCTTTTAGGGGTGAAAAATGCTATTAACACCCTGTTTCCGCAGCTTTTTTTAGTGAACTATTGTTATTTTTTTACGCTCAACGATCACCCTAAGGCGAGGCTTAGTATACAAGATATTGTGTCTGCTGCCAGATTAAACACTACAGGTAGTAGTTGTGGTGAAAATAGCGCTTTAAGGGGTCAGCCCGCGAGCGGTTACTTTGCCGCAACCCCGCAGCCGACAAAGGATGTCAATATAGAGCGGGCTAATCTCTGCTAAAAAGTCGCCAAAGGGAAGGAGCACTCTATGACCAAATGACCCTAAAGCGGTCAGAAAAAACATTTTTTGGCAATTTACGCTTTTTCAACCGCCCCCTTTTCTTGGCAAAAGAAACTGCATCAAGGATAATGCTGCCCTTATCCCCCATTGATACCGACCAAAAGGATCTCCCCATGATCATTTCTGAAAACACTGTGGTGCTTTTTCACTACACCCTTACCGATGAAAGCGGTAACGAGCTCGACTCATCCACAGGCAAAGACCCACTAGCCTATATGCATGGCCACAAAAATATTATCCCTGGCCTCGAAAAAGAACTGGATGGAAAAACCGCTGGTGATGTGATGATCGTGACCATCAAAGCAGCAGAAGCCTATGGAGAGACTCAGGACGAGAGGATTCAGGAAATACCCAGAACATCGTTCCAGACGGAAGAAATGAGCGTTGGGATGCGCTTTGAAGCAAAGACGCCTAATGGCCCCGTATCTGTTGTTGTCACTGAAGTGAATGACGAAACAGTGACGGTTGATGGAAATCACCCACTTGCAGGTAAAGATTTAACGTTTGATGTCAGGGTCGATAGTGTTCGCGAAGCATCTGAAGAAGAACTGTCTCATGGTCACGTACATGGGCCAGGTGGTCACAACCACTAACTATCGGCGAGCTGCTTAATTGGTTAGCGAGTCGACCAGTTAACAAGTTCAATAAAAAAGGGCCGCCCAATTAGGTAGCCCTTTTTTATACATTTTTTTCTCGATCAGGTTTAAACCAGCCGTCCCCAAAGATCATATTCATCGGCATGCTCAATCGTTACCTGCACCATGTCACCGGGCTCAAGACCAAGCGCCACAACTGACTCTATATCATTGATAAAAACATTGCCGTCGATCTCTGGCGCATCAGCAGCTGACCGACCAACGGCCCCCTCCTCGTCCACGTCATCGATCAACACCTCCAGAGTCTGCCCCACTTTACGCTGTAACCGCCTAGCACTAATGACTTGCTGGGTTTCCATAAATCGTTCCCAGCGCTGCTGCTGAACATCCTCAGGAACAGGGTCGGGCAACTGATTGGCTGTTGCACCTTCAACGGGGGAATATTTAAAACAGCCTACCCGATCTAATTCAGCCTCTTCCAGCCAATCCAGTAGCAGTTGGAAATCTTCTTCGGTTTCGCCGGGAAACCCCACAATAAAGGTGCTACGAATAGTCAAGTCGGGACAGATGGCCCTCCAGGCTTTAATCCGTTCCAGGACTTTTTCCTGATTGCCGGGACGCTTCATCAATTTAAGAATTTTTGGGCTGGCATGCTGGAAGGGAATATCCAGATAAGGCAGAATTTTTCCCTCTGCCATCAAGGGAATGACCTTGTCCACATGGGGATAGGGGTACACATAGTGCAGTCGCACCCAAATGCCCAGCTCGCCCAAAGCGACGGCCAGATCCTGCATCCGTGTTTCCAGCGCATTGCCATCGACAAAATCCAACTTGTATTTCATATCAACACCGTAGGCACTGGTGTCCTGAGAAATAACCAATAATTCGCGCACGCCCGACTCAACCAGCTTCTTGGCTTCCTCGACCACATCGGAAATAGGACGACTAACCAAATCACCCCGCATGTTAGGGATAATGCAAAAGGTACAACGGTGGTTACAGCCTTCAGAAATCTTCAAATAAGCATAATGCTGAGGTGTGAGCTTGATTCCCTGTGGCGGCATCAGGTCAATATAGGGGTTGTGGCCACCCTCTACGCCATCCACTTTTGGCGGAACAAACTCATGCACAGCACCTAATACACTCGCGTAATCAGCCGGCCCACTAACGCTCAGCACATTCGGGTTGGCTGTTTTGATTGCCTCAGCATCGGCTCCCTTACCCATACAGCCGGTAACGATGACCTTACCGTTCTCTTTCATCGCCTCATTAATAGCATCCATGGATTCCTGTTTGGCAGAATCAATAAAGCCACAGGTATTGACCACCACCACGTCGGCATCATCATAGTTCGGGCTGATATCGTAACCATCCAGCTTTAACTGGGTCAGAATTCGCTCAGAATCCACCAGTGCTTTCGGACAACCGAGAGAGATAAAACCCACTTTTCCTGACATATCCACCTACACTAAAACGCTAAAATTTATACCGCTGAAACATGACAACGGTGAGGAACTTGCCTGGTAATCAATCTCTGGAGCAGAGTTTACTGCGCCGTCCAGCCGCCATCTATTGGCAAGCTAGAACCCGTCATCGTACCGGCGGCTTCAGAACATAGAAATAATGCCAACTCACCCAGTGACGAAGGCTGGGTGGCCTGAGGCATGGGCTGCTTGTCAATAATGACCCGGCGTTTGCCCTCTTCAAAACTCACACCATCTCGGTCAGCTGCCGCCTGAAACTGGCCCGCAACCAATTCAGTATCCACCCAACCGGGGCAGATCGCATTCACCGTAATACCCTTCTCCGCATTTTCCAATGCCACGACTTTGGTCAGTCCTACAATACCGTGCTTTGCAGCCACATAGGCAGCCTTCTGAAGAGATGCCACCAGACCGTGAACAGAGGCGATATTAATAATCCGCCCCCAACCCCGTTTCTGCATACCGGGAACCAGTAACCGTGTGGTGTGAAAGGCTGAGCTCAGGTTGATCGCTATAATAGAATCCCACTTCGCTACCGGAAAATCTTCCACAGAAGCAGTGTACTGAATACCCGCATTGTTTATCAGAATATCTACCTGGCCAAACTTCTTCAGGGCATCAGCCACCAACTGCTCATTACCGGCAGCATTCGATATATCCGCATTGCTAAACAGGCACTCAATGCCATAACGATTCTCAAACTCCTGACGAAGCGCCTCACCCTCCAAGGCATCCATCAAGCCGTGCAGCACAATATTAGCCCCAGCTTCAGCCAGCTTTGCTGCCATGGCATTACCGATACCACTGGTGGAACCAGTAACCAATGCAGTTTTACCTACCAACATATTGTTTCCTCTAAGGCTGAAAGCCATATATATAAACGAATGCTACAAACTACAGCTGAAAATTAGAAAATACGACCTAAGATCATGAAACCAAATAAAAAAAGGCCCCCTGATCAGGGAGCCTTTTCTTCATGCCAGTCAGAGATATTAAAATTCCATCTCTGGAACATGGTCAGGTACAACCAACTCACCAGCCGTCTTCTCTATTATTTCTTCTACAGACACGCCCGGCGCACGTTCAACTAGGTGGAATTTACCGTCGTAGATTTCCAGATATGCCAGATCAGTCAGAACTTGCTTGATACAATCAGCACCCGTCAGCGGCAGAGTACACTCTGGCAGTAACTTGGAATTACCATATTTGTCGGCGTGGGTCATCGTCACAATGATATTGTCTGCACCAGCAACCAGATCCATTGCCCCACCCATACCTTTGATGAGTTTTCCTGGAATCATCCAAGAAGCAATGCTGCCTTGAGCATCCACCTCAAAAGCGCCAAGAACCGTCAAGTCCACGTGGCCACCACGAATCATGGCAAAGGATTCTGCGGATGAAAAAATCGATGCGCCCTTAGCTGTTGTTACTGTCTGCTTACCGGCATTGATCAGATCGGCATCGACTTCATCTTCTGTGGGGTATGGCCCCATACCCAGCAGTCCATTCTCAGACTGCAACATAACTTCGATACCCTCAGGCACATGGTTTGCTACCAATGTAGGAATACCAATACCTAAATTAACGTAATAACCATCCTGTAATTCACGGGCAATACGGATAGCCATTTGATCACGAGAAAGTGCCATTATTATCTCTCCTGTTAGCCTTCGCGGACGGTACGTATTTCAATACGTTTTTCGAAAGTACCCTGAATCAAACGGTCAACGTAGATTCCGGGGGTATGAATCTGAGCTGGGTCCAGCTCACCTGGCTCAACAATTTCTTCCACTTCCATCACAGTAATCTTGCCCGCTGTCGCAGCCATGGGATTAAAATTCTGGGCTGTGTGACGGTAAATAGCATTACCGTAACGGTCTGCCTTCCAGGCCTTCACGATAGCGAAATCACCGACAACAGACTCTTCAAGAATATATTTTCGGCCATTGAATTCACGTACGTCTTTACCTTTAGCTATATCAGTACCGTATCCGGTAGCCGTATAGAATGCAGGGATTCCAGCACCACCAGCACGCATCTTTTCAGCCAGCGTACCCTGAGGGGTCAACTCCACCTCCAGAACACCTGACAACAGTTGCTCTTCAAACAACTTGTTTTCACCCACATAGGAAGACACCATCTTCTTGATCTGACGGTCATCCAGCAAGATACCAAGACCAAGGCCATCGCAACCGCAGTTATTGGAAACAATCGTCAGCTCCTTGGTACCCATCTTCTTGATCTCTTTAATCAAGTTCTCAGGAATACCACAGATGCCAAAACCGCCAGAAATCACGGTCATGCCATCTTCAAGACCTGCCATCGCTTCTTCGTAGGTGTTCACCACCTTATCGAAACCCGCCATGAACAAAACTCCTTCATTATTTTTTATATTACCCCGAGGCTCGTCATCTCGAAGACTTAACCCCAAAGAGGACCTTAACCAAAGGCTTGCAAAACATATGTAAGCATCCTATATGAAAATATATTTATCAAGCGTAAAATTTTAATGGATTGATTTAGATTATAAATAAATAGAGAGTTCCTATGGACATCACTATCAAACAACTCAAGGCCTTTGTCGCCGTGGCCCAAACCCGCAATTTTGCCGAAGCGGGGGAACTGCTCCACCTGTCACAGCCCGCCCTCAGTATTGCAGTGAAAAATATGGAGGGAATAGTGGGAGGACGGTTGCTATCACGAACTACGCGAACCCTCTCCCTGACCCCGGAAGGCGCAGACTTTCTTCCTGTGGCACAACGACTGCTGGCCGACTGGGACAACGCGCTGGCTGACCTACACAACCTGTTTGCCATGCGGCGCGGTAAATTGACCATCGCTACCATGGCCTCTTTCTCTATCGGCCAGTTGCCACGGGCATTGGCTCATTATCGGAAGCAACACCCGGACATCAATATTGCCGTGCAGGATGTGGTGGCAGAGGACGTAGTGGACATGGTCCGCAAGGGCCGAGTAGAAGTGGGGGTAACTTTTGATCCAGAGGAATCGGAAGACCTTATCTTTGAACCCTTGTTTGAAGACCGTTTTTTTGTCGTCACCCCCAAGCAACACCCCCTACTGGACATCCACAATATCACCTGGAAGCACCTACAAGATTATCCTTTTATCGCGCTGCAACGACCCTCTGCTATGCGTCAGATGATCGACAAAACCACGGCTAGCTGTGGTGTAAAACTTACCGTGGAATTTGAAGCAAACCAGTTGGCCTCCATTAGCTCAATGGTAGCAAATGGCCTAGGGATTAGTGTGATGCCTTCACTGACCATCCAACAAATGGAGTCTCTCGGGCTCGAATGTCGCCCCCTGACACGACCCGCGGTGACACGAAAAGTAGGGATTCTCACCCGCCGGCGCTACCCGCTTTCCGCGGCCGCCAACGCCATGGTGGAAACACTAAAACTTCAAATCACTGCTCCTTAAAAACAGCCTATCACTGACGAAAGAAGCAAAATCTGATAGTGTGTGCGGCCTGTTTCAACAACCGAATGAATGAACAAACATGAGCCAAGAACAAACTGACGCCAACATGAATCCCGCAAAACTGTATCGCGAGGAACTCTTCACCGATCAAAAAATTGGCACCATACGACGCCTAACACCCGTAACACCTGAAGGCGAGACGGATGCTAGCCGTGAGGTACTTTACTCTGGTTCCACCCAGGTAATGACCCCAATGGGCGCCCTGCCAATTAATTTTGATCTAGAGGCCAGCACCATTGGTGAAGCCGCTGAGAAGTTTGGTCCAGCAGCAGAAGTTGCCGTAGAGCGCACCGCCAAAGAATTAGAAGAAATGCGCCGTCAACAAGCCTCCAAAATTGTAGTGCCTGGCCAGGATGGTGGTATGGGAGGTATGGGTGGTATGGGTGGTATGCCGGGTGGTGGCATCATTACCTAGGTAGCCACCTAAAAACGGTACCTATAAAGCCACCCAAGATTATTTACCCCGCAGAATCCAGTCTCCGAGGTAATCACACCTCTCTATAAAAAGACTCTCTCTATGGCACTGAAAGCCACTGTCTTTAAAGTCGAGCTTCAGGTTTCCGATATGGACCGGAGCTACTTTCAGTCGCACCCGTTGACGGTAGCTCGTCACCCCTCTGAAACAGATGAACGTATGATGGTTCGGCTGCTGGCCTTCGCCCTAAACGCCCATTTTTCCTTTAATACCAGTGAACACCTGCAATTCACCAAAGGTTTGTCCTCCGATGACGAGCCGGATCTCTGGCTAAAGAATCTTCATGGCGATATTGAACACTGGATTGAGGTGGGGTTACCGGATGAGCGTCGTATTAGGAAAGGCTGCAACCGAGCCAACCGGGTGGCTATTTATACCTACGGAGAACGCTCAGCTTCTATTTGGTGGAAAAATATCGAGAGTAATCTTGCCCGTTTCGATAATCTCACTATTTATTATCTATCGTCAGAAGACACTGCGGCCATGGCCAATATGGCCGGACGCAATATGTCATTGCAGGCGACGATACAGGAGGGTGATATCTGGTTCGGTGACGAGAACAACACCATCATGATTTCTCCTGAAGTATTGAAAGCCTCTAACCTGGAAAGCCCCTAGCCTGAAAAACTCCTAACCTAGAAAACGAGTAAACAGTACTCCTTCGGTTACGCCTGATCTTTAAGCGGCTGAACCAGCACCCAAGGTTTAACCACCAATGACCACACCGTGGTATTCGCCTCCAACCACTCAATGGCCTGATCATCACTGACCTGCCCCACTGATCCATCAGCCATCCACAGAGCCATCTGCGTCTTGTTATCGCGGCATATCTCAATGGCCACATCGATGAGATCAAGGTCTGGCGATACGTAGACGGTGGTGCCATTGGCAAAAAATCGCTCTAACTCCTGCCAAGGAATCTTGGCCGTCTCGGCATTAAGTTCGTCTCGTTGCATATTTTTACCTACTTAACTTTATCTACTTAGCTCTATCTGAATAGCTTTATCTAAATAGTCCTATCTAAAAAGTTCTACCTAAAAATTCGTGCCCAAATTATTCTTTGAGAATCTTATGCTACCTGACCTGCAGCAACACCGGAGGCCCAAGCCCATTGAAAGTTAAACCCGCCCAAGTGGCCCGTAACATCCAGCACTTCACCCACAAAATACAAACCAGGCTGTTTTTGGCTCTCCATGGTTTTGGAGGAAACGTCACAGGTATCCACTCCACCCAGCGTCACCTCAGCCGTGCGGTAACCTTCTGTGCCTGACGGCTTTAAATCCCAACCATTAATTTTTTCAGCAATAGCCTCCAACAACTGACCCGGCAGCTCGGCCAAGGGCTTTTCTGCCTGCTCCAGCCACCACAATGCTTCTAATTCCAGCACTAGTTTCCTTGGCAATAGCTGGGATAAGACCGTTCGCATCAATGCTCTTGGCTGCTCTATTTTCTGTTCTGTCAGGAAATCTAGGCAATCTGTAGCGGGCAACAAGTCCACTTGTACAGACTGCCCCTCTCTCCAATAACTTGAAATCTGTAACACGGCAGGGCCACTTAACCCCCGGTGGGTAAACAGAATACTTTCCAAAAAAGACTGCTTTCCCGCTGTAATACGTGCCGCAACAGAAACGCCGGATAATCTTTCTGACAACAATTTGAAACCATCACTAAATGTAAATGGCACCAAGGCAGGTCGAAGGGGTATGAGCTGATGGCCAAACTGCTCGGCCAACCGATAACCAAAATCGGAGCCACCCAGCGTCGGCACAGAAAGGCCACCGGAGGCGACCACCAACGATATAGCGGTCATATCACCTGCGTTAGTTGTTAGCTTGTAGCTTTTATCAAAATCTACTCGCTCAACCTCACAGCGAGTTTTCAACGTCACCCCCGCCTGCTCGGCCTCACTCAGCAGCATGGCAAGAATATCTTTCGAAGCGTCATCACAAAACAGCTGGCCAAGGGTTTTCTCGTGATAGCCAATGTGATGCTTTGCTACCAGCTCAATAAAATCCCACTGGGTATAGCGACTCAGGGCAGATTTACAGAAGTGCGGGTTGTTTGATAGGAAGTTATCTGGCTCAACATACAGGTTGGTGAAGTTACAGCGTCCACCGCCAGACATCAGAATTTTCTTGCCCGGCTTATTGGCGCTCTCAATCACCAATACCCGACGGCCGCTCTGCCCCGCAGTGATGGCACACATCAACCCTGCCGCACCAGCGCCAATAACAATTACATCCCAATCGTTCAAATGACTGTCTCAACCAAAAACTGGAAAGTGCGCATTCTATAAGCCAGAGACACGAGGTACTATAGCCGCCCTGTCTTTTCTAAAGAGAGTTCTAACAGACGTTTTCTAACGAGAACTGTCTAACAGAAGCGATCTAACTGATTTCGTCCACCTAAATGTTGAGCGCATCCCTATGTTTAAAACCAACAAATACTTTGACGGCCAAGTGGTTTCCATCGGCTTTCAAACTGAAACACTTCCTGCCACTGTGGGTGTTATGGCACCGGGCGAATATGAATTCTGCCCCAGTGAAAAAGAAGTCATGACTGTCGTCAGTGGCGCTTTAACCGTAAAGCTAGCTGGCAGCGATGACTGGAAAACGTATAAACAGGGCGATAGCTTTGTTGCTGTGATCGATGAACCCTTTCAATTAAAAGTAGCCGTGGACACGGCTTATCTCTGCACCTATGGGTAATAAGGCACCTATTGATAAAAAGTACCTATGGATAAAAGCGCTTATGGATAACGGCTCTAGAGAAAATCTCTTACATACCAGCAGGAGGCCTGCACCTTAAGTCCCCGCTGGCTTGCCCAGCTCAAGCCATGTTTAACCAGCGCCTCCGCATAGCCCTGCCCGCGGAATTCCGATGGCACATAGGTTCGAGTAAAGTCCACGCCACCCTCACCGTCAGCGCTCGCAGGTAATAGGCTGTATTGCAGAACAGCCTGAGTATTTCCCAGCGCCAGAACAAATGCTTGCTGATCTGGTTTGTGGCTAATGTTCATTCTGCCCTGCCTCCGTTTTTTCAATATGCTGTCCAGACACTAACCCCAGCTTCTGCTCACGCCTCAATCGCTTTATCGCCGCCTCCCGCTTCGAAGCACTACTGCGATCATGGCCACCCTCTACATACACCACTTTTTCAGGCCGCCTACCCTGAAAGTACTTTGCACCCTGCTTGCCGTTCAAGTGCTCCTGAAAACGACGCGCTACATCAGTGGTGATGCCGGTATAGAGAGAACCATCGCTGCTTTGAATCATATAAACAAACCACGGGGTTATATCCTGGTTTGTCATACGGCGATCCTGATCATATGGCCACCTCAACTTGCGCTAAAGCAACTCCACAATACCGGCAGAGATAACGGGCTTGGCCACGCAGCATTTTGTTATGACGGCGGATACCCAGTTGATGCGTTTTACAATCACAGCGGTAGTCAAACTGCTGATGCTGCCTGGTAGGGATTCCCGCAAGGTCAAACCTAGCGGTTACGCTGTTATCCACACCAAAGGCATCCATCACCGCCTTCCATTCACTGCCATGAGGGCGAACTCGACGCAGGTCATGGAGACAGTCGACTAAATAGTGCGCCACTTCATGGGGCACTGTCACCGTCAGGTTTTCTTGATAATATTTGGCAAAAACCCAGGGGTTGTAACGAATTTGTCGATATTGCGTCCTGCTCTTTCCTATGCCCCAGCCCTTTTTTCTGCCCGTCACCTTATACATCCCTGCCGCGCGGCCACGAAGATCAAAAACCACCGGCACCTCAGCAAAGTGCTGGTTGAACAACGCCGCACCGCGCCGAATAAAGTGCTCGGTCTGCTCAATCACTTCTCGCTGCTGGATGTCACCGATAGGCGTTATAATAACGGGAATTGTGCTTATGTCTGATACTCTTGTTTTTGCAACATTCACTAAAGGCATCTCCATCGAGGCATTATAGTGGCAAAAAAGCAGCCGCAAACCCATACCCGCTATAATTACGCTTATGAACAGTCCTAGACGTTAGCCCATAAAATGAATTACGCCATAAAATGACTCACCCCATAAAATATGACTTGCATTGTCACACCACCTGCTCCGATGGCGCGCTCTCGCCAAAAGAACTGGTTAATCGTGCCGCAGAAATGGGCGTTGATGCTCTGGCCATTACCGACCACGACACCATCAGCGCGTATCAGCAGCTGGGCCCTCTGGACCAACAACCCATTAAGATTATCCCCGGCATTGAGTTTTCCACTCACTGGCAAAACATCAACGTGCATATCGTCGGGCTAAATATTCAACTTGAGAGTGAGGCTTTACAAGAGGGCGTTGCCTTTCAGCATCAGGCGCGACAACAGCGGGCCGTACTAATTGCAGAAAAGCTCCATCAACTGGGGTTTCAGGGTGCGCTGGCCGGAGCAACGGCCATTGCCCATAACGGTAATGTGGGCCGTCCACACTTTGCCCACCATCTGGTTAATGTCGGTGCCGTCAGCAACATCAAACAAGCCTTTAAGAAATATCTTGGCCCCGGAAAAGTCGGTGACATCAAGCAACTTTGGGCCGACTTACCCCAGGTAATCCAATGGATCACTCAGGCTGGGGGCACAGCGGTATTGGCACATCCCACTAAATACAAACTTACCCGCACCAAACTCAAACGGCTACTGGATGACCTTATTGAAGCAGGGGGACAGGGTATGGAGGTGGTGTCTGGCAAACAAATTTCTTCAGTGACACGGGATTTAGCTAGCATCTGTCGAGAGAAGAACCTACTCGGCTCCTGTGGCTCAGACTTCCACCAACCAGATCAATTGTGGGCCGAATTGGGCCAATACTCAGAATACCCAGCAGATTGCCCTCCCGTATGGGAACATTGGTAATAGCCGGTGGTATACTTGATCGGTTGAGGACTGGCCGAGTATTGTGAAAAAATTTCCTACCAAAGCTGATTTACGCATCGAACTGCAAACACAGATTGACGACTACACTCGCCAGGGCGGTGAGATAAACCACATTCCACGTGGCCTCAGTGGTCGAGACAATCCACAGGAGAGCCTTCAAACCCCTCTCTTCGATGGCCCCAAAACCAGCCGCACCCCTATTCCCGAAGTCATCGCCGCTCTGGACTCTCGTGGTAAAAAAAATACCGGGAGCAAAAAACCAGGGCAAGCGCGACGCAAGGAAAAAATTATCTTCGATGATTTTGGAGAGCCGCTTCGGAAAGTATGGGTGGAAGAATAATTATTATAAAAGTGAAGGTCTCATTCACATACGGTTAACGCAATAACATTATGGGCTTAGTCATAAAGAAAACCCCATTAGAGCGCCTATTATGAAATCTAAACTAACACTCCTTTTGTCTTTATTGTTTTGCCTGCTCCAAGCGAATGCAGGCAAACTTGTTTTATCTGAGATCACCCCACCATCAGACCTTGATAACATTCATGTTGTCAAAATTTCAAGTGATAGCCATGCCACCGATTTTGTGATTTTCGTGAAGCAACAGGTGCCACTACACAAACACCTTACCCATACGGAATCGCTTTATGTACTGGAGGGAAAAGGTATTTTTCAACTGGGCGAAAAAATCTTTGATATTGAACCTGGGGATTACATCAACATACCTGAAGGTACACCACATGCGGTGACGGTTACGTCATCCATACCGTTGAAAGTGTTTTCAGTACAAGCCCCTGAATTTCTAGGAAAAGATAGAGTGAAAGTAAATCCAATCAACTGAGTCATTTTTTATAGCCATGAATACAGACCTTCACTTAGGTCACTATGGACAAAAAAAATCAACTGGTCTCTTGATGGCCAAACAGACCATCAGGCTCGAGACATGAATTTCCCAGTCACCGTATTCACTTTAACCGTTTCACCTGTTTCCAAGTACTCCGGTACTTGAATTTCCAGCCCGCTCGAGAGTGTTGCTGGCTTGCTGCGTCCTGCAGCAGTGGCGCCTTTAATACAGGGGGCAGTATCTACCACTTCCATGATCACGGACTGCGGCAGTTCAATACCCAACAATGCGCCATCCATCACCAAGCCAACGATACCTTCCAGTCCTTCAGTGATGTAACCAAGCTGGTCTTCGATCTCGTCGGTATTCAGCCCATATTGGCTGTAGTCTTCCGAGTTCATAAACATGTAGGTGTCACCATCAAGATAGGAATACTGTAACGGAACACGGACGCAATCGGCCTCTTTGAGGAAGTCGTCCCCTTTAAGAGATTCATCCAGTTTCTGGCCGGTTTTCAGGTTAGTAAAACGCACTTTGTACAAGGTTGCCGCGCCACGAGAGGAGGGGCTTTTCGCTTCCACCTGTTTCACTGAATGAGGCGTACCGTTAATCTCAACAACAACCCCTTTTTTTAACTCACTGGCTTTTGGCACAGCTATTCTCCCTGTTTTAAATTATTGATGGCAACCCACATCCCCATGGGGATGACCGTGCTCTATTTCTTCGGCGACTGCCTCTCGCACTTCTATAATTTCAATATCAAAGGTGACTGTTTTACCGGCCAGTGGATGATTGGTGTCCACATCGACATTGAACTTACCTACCTTCAGGACCACTGCCTGCCGAGGGCCCATATCTGTCTGAATGGACACAACCATCCCTATTTTTGGCTTCACCTTCCCCATCAAATGTTTGATCGGCACACGCTGCTCCCGGCCTTCCTCACGAACACCGAACCCCTCCTCGGGTGAAAGAGTCACACTAAACACGTCACCGACCTCTTTACCAGTTAGAGCCGCTTCCAGACCGGGAGTGATTCCGCGATGACCATGCATGTAGATGTTAGGTTCGCCGTCATGTGACTGTTCCACTTCCTCACCGGACTCATCTCGTAAGCGGTAGTGGAATCTCACCACTGAGTCTTGTTCAATTTTCATTGGGGCCTCTTTTAAGCCAATACCTGCGTTAAACCTGTGCCCTTATTGAACTAGAGCCTGTGCCTAGACAGCGATAATCACTCGCAGTGCATCCAATTTCAACTGGGCGCTTTGGAGATACTGCATCAGTAGCTCGGTATTTGATTGCAAGTGTTCAATTTCATCCCGACGAATATTGGGATTCACTTCTGCCAATGCCGTCAGGCGATTGAGCTCAACCTGTTGTTCGTGCGTCATTTGTGCCATGGCAGCTGAAACGATCTCCTCTTGCTGGGCTTCCGCGATGTTGTCCGTTTGGCCAATCATCTGGGTTATTTCTGGCCGAGCATGGCGCACCAAGTCGACCCCAGTGTGTCTTTTAACCGATTTTGCCAAACTACTAAGCCGCTCAAAGGTTAGCACCTTAGTTAAATTATTATTCTTTATATCGACCAGAATTCGTACCATGGGTTGATGCAAGTAACGGTGTAATTGCAGGCGCTTGGGCGCGGGGCAGTGCAACGTATAGATGGTTTCCAGTAACAAAGTGCCGGGCTTTAGCGGCGGCAGCTTAATGGTACAAAGCGCCGTGTTGCCGAAATCGCCTTCCAACACCATGTCCATGGCGCCACTGACCATGGGGTGTTCCCAGGTCAGAAACTGCATGTCTTCACGACTTAGTGCTTTGGTTCTGTGGTAGGTGCCCGTCAAGCCATCACCGGGCAGGCCTGGAAAGCTGTGACAAATCATATGGTCGCTAGGGTGTAACACGATGCTATCGGCACTATGGAATTCTTGCTCGACCCCAAAGTGGTCGAAAATACGATCCATGTATTCTGACAACTCTCGCATCTGAGTAGCGGCTAGCAGTGCATCGACCACATCATCCGCTCGACGGATATTGCAGGAATTAAGCTCCAACAGCCTATCGCGGCCTTGATGCAGGTTCTGGAGCGTCTGCTCAGTAGCGAGATGGGTTTGCTCAATCAGCAACGTCAACTCATCCTCAGAACCTGTGATTAAATCCTCTCTTTGGGCTAAACATCGGCGTAAGGGTTCTTCAAACTGTTGAAACATGGCTTGCCCAATAGGGCAAACTCGCTCAAAAGCATTGAGACCTCGGTGATACCAATTGAGTAGCACTTCCTGTGCAGTTTGCGTCCCTTCACTCTGATTCTCTTCACTCTGCCCCCCTTCACCCTGAAAAACCGCGGCATAGTACGGCACATGGATTTGAACATCGTGACGCTGACCAATCCGGTCCAACCGTCCTATCCGCTGCTCCAGCAAGTCTGGGTTTAAGGGTAGATCAAACAACACCAGATGACGGGCAAACTGGAAGTTACGGCCTTCACTACCAATTTCTGAACACACCAGTACCTGGGCTCGCTCATCTTCATCAGCAAAATAGGCCGCAGCACGGTCGCGCGCCACCAACCCTAAACCCTCGTGGAAAACGGCTGACTGAACGCCTTTCCTCAGCCGAAGGTATTCTTCTAATGTCTGCGCTGTACTGGCACGAGAACAAATCACCAATACTTTTTCATCACGATTTTCTGCCAACCACTCAACCAACCAGGCCACTCTGGGGTCGGCGATGGTCCACACTTCTTCACCCAGCAGTAATTCCGGGTGCAGTAATTCTTCCAGCGTGGCACTCGCACTAGCATCAATAAACTGCTCGGGAGCTTCAACTGGGTGAGCATGTAGATGTCGCTCGGGAAATCCCTTGACTGCTTCGCGGGTATTACGGAATAACACCCGACCGGTGCCGTGACGATCCAGCAGGCTGTCGATAGCATCGTCGATCGCCTGCTGATCGGCACCAGCGACAAGCTCGGTGGCCGTTTGATCACCCAGGTATTCTGTCAGTTGGTTTTTCAATTCTGGATTATCACGCAGCTGCTCTGCTACATCATCGGCCAACAATCGTTGTACAAGGTCACTTACTGGACGGTAACCCGCTTCTTCTTCCCGAAATTTTCGTATATCAAAATAACGGTCAGGGTCTAACAGTCGCAATCTCGCAAAATGTCCTTCCACCCCCAATTGCTCTGGTGTTGCTGTGAGCAACAGCAACCCTGGAATTTTCTGAGCCAACGCTTCGACACAAGTATACTCCGGGCTTACCTGCTGCTCACTCCAGGTCAGATGGTGTGCTTCATCGACAATCATCAGGCCCCAAGGCGCCTCTAGGGCTTGTGCATGACGGCCTAAATGCTCTGTCAAAAAGGACAAACTACACAATACTAATTGAGCCGTTTCAAAGGGGTTTTCACTATCCAGCGAAGGATCTTCTGCGGGCTCATCCATATCAAATAAGTCTTCGTCCGTATCGACTTCTTCCAACGCCAGACAACGCGCTTCATCCAATATGGTAAACCGTAGATTAAACCGGCGGAGCATCTCTACCAGCCACTGATGCACAAGACTGTCTGGCACGACGATCAACGCGCGACTGGCACGACCACTGATCAACTGTTGATGCAGAATGAGACCCGCTTCTATAGTCTTGCCCAGTCCCACCTCATCGGCCAATAAAACTCGTGGCGCGTGGCGCTGCCCCACTTGATTGGCTATATACAGCTGGTGTGGCAGCAATTGAACCCGGCCGCCAAGCAAACCGAATGCATCGGATTGCTGATGGCTGTGACGGTATTCCTGAGTTTCCACACGAAGTTGAAAGCTACTGCTTTTCTCTATCTGCCCAGAAAACAGCCGATCTTGAGGCTTACTGAAGCTAACAAAGCTGTCTAGATCGATTTCTTCCAACTCAACCGTATCACCGTTGTTATTCTTACCAATATACAGAATACAACCAGCCTGATTTTGAACCTCTGTCACCTTGAGCTGCTCACCATCGGCACTGGTAATAAGCTCGCCTACCGGGTATTCCACACGACTCAACGGCGCACTGTCCGCTGCATAGGTCCGCTGTTCACTGGCGGCAGGAAAACTCAAGGTCACACGCCGATTGGCGTATTCCACCACAATACCCAGACCAAGTTCTGACTCGGTATTACTAATCCAACGCTGACTGGGGACAAATTCAGGTGCGGCCAATTGATGTTCTCCGTGATGCTAAAAACGGGGCGTATTTTAGGGAGTTCACTGAGGATTAACTACCCAAAGTTATTCCTCTCTCAACAATAGCGTACAATTTCGCACTCTATTTCGTATTACCATGCCCCTGAGGCACCGGCACACCTAAAATACGCCTGAGATAACGGGACACTATGACCACCAAAAATTGCATTTCTATCTGGGCCTGCCCTGTGTGCCAAGCACCTTTAAAGCAACCAATCGGGTCTCAAAGTGGGCAAGAATCTGAGCACCCCGTAAGGAAGGAGTGGCACTGCGAGAATAATCATGGCTTTGATATCGCTAAAGAAGGCTATACCAATCTGTTACTAGCCCACCAAAAAAACTCATCTGACCCCGGTGACACCAAAACAATGGTAGCCAGCCGGCGGGCATTTCTGTCATCAGGTCATTACCAACCACTGGCGGACAAACTCACCGAAATGCTTAACCTGCATCTCAAACAAGCTGCCTCTGTGCTCGATAGCGGCTGTGGAGAAGGTTATTATTTGCAGCAGTTGTTGCATCAACGAAGTGACCTTCACCTGTTTGGCATCGATATCTCCCGCGATGCGGCAAAACTCGCCAGCCGCCAGCTCAAAGAGAGCCGCTTCGCAGTGGCAAGTAGTTTTAACCTGCCCGTTTTAACCTCTTCAGTGGATGCCATCTTACGGGTGTTTGCACCGGGTGATGACGGAGAAGTAACGCGAGTCCTGAAGCCTGATGGGGTTTTGGTGGTTGTCTCACCGGGGCCACGACATTTATTTGAATTAAAGTCACTAATTTATAGCAAGGCACAGGAACACACCGCACCTGATCAGCCAAAAGGCTTTCGACAACTGGATGAACAACAAGTTAATTATCCGCTTGAAATTGTAGGAAATGAATCGGTTAAACAGCTCTTAGCCATGACGCCTTTTTCCTGGAAAGGTGATCGAGCAGCCAAAACCAAGCTTGATGAAGCAGAAAGTTTGAGTACCGAAGTTGATTTTTTGATCAGGGTTTATACACCTATGAAACAAACCCCCAACCAAGCTCCTGAACAAACCCCGGTTAACCATGATGTCTGGGGCCAAGCAAAAATAAAGCAATAACGATAACTTTTTGCCTATTAGGCTCACTACCTACAGCTACTATTATCTGTTACACCCCCTCTATATACTGGCGTGCAACAATAAAATATTCCCCTTAAAAAAGGATAAAGAATGAGTGCAATGCGTATTAATGCGCAGCCTTTATCATCAAAAAAGCTGTCAACCTATTTAGTCAGAACACTGGTTCTATGTTTAGCCTTTCTCACAATACCCGCAATGGCAGGCCTGCCGCTGAACGGTCTCAAATTTGAGCATGATGACACGATGTGGTTAACGGTAGGCGCAGGGCTTCGCTTTCAAATGGCATCACGAAATAGTGATACCGATGACAGCTCTGAGTTTTCCATTGACAGCCAGCGTTTCTATATCTCTGGTCAGCTCCACGAATACTTAAAATTTAATATTAATACAGAGAAGTATGAGGGGGACTCCATGATGACCATTGACGCCCTCTTGCGTTTTGAATTCGACCCCGCCGTTAATCTCTGGGTGGGTCGCACACTGGTGCCATCTGATCGCCCCGGCCTAAATGGCCCCTATGCTGGCATGAGTTGGAACCAGTACCGACAACCATTGTTTTCCGCAGATTATGATGGCCCCGCCGGCCAACTGGGGAGAAGTGAAGGTGCCGTTCTCTGGGGAACCACCGGAAAATTTCAATATCAGCTGGGGGCTTTTGAGGGACTAGAGGATGATTACGGTAATGATTCTGATCACTTACTTTATGCCGGGCGGCTGGCTTACAACTTCCTGAATGTTGAATCCTATTCCGGTTACTACACTCACGGCACCTATTACGGCACACAGGGCAATATTTTAACGGCAGCGATCGTACTTCAATCCCAGTCTGATGGCACCGGAAGTAAAGCTGAATCCGGGGACTTCTCCGCTTATGCCTTTGATATTTTTTCTGAAAGAGTGTTATCCAATGGCGGGGTATTTACCTTTGAGGGAGGGTACAAGGAAATAGACGCCGATTTCACCCCGGTATCACCACCGCCAACTAGTGACGATAAATGCTTTTGTCTTTTCGATGGTAATTCTCATTACGCTACAGCGGGCTACCTATTTCAAGAGGCCGTTGGGCCGGGGAAGTTCCAACCCTATCTCCGCTATACGAAAAATAACCCGAGTGATGCCAATAGCAGTGATTCTATGGAATGGGGCCTGAACTATGTAATTGTAAACAATAAGGCCAGTATAAACCTGAATTATGTCAGCGGTGACACCAATGCCAGCGGCTATGCTGGAAACGATACGGATACCGTCACTCTCGGTATTTTGCTGCAGTTTTATTAGTGCTGATGCCCACCCACACCATGGGCGTGTCCATGGCTCAGTTCTTCTGGCGTAGCCTCGCGCACATCTACAATTTCAACATCAAATGTTAGCGTTTTACCCGCCAACGGATGATTGGTATCGATATCCACATTGAACTTGCCCACTTTGACGAGTGTGACGGGGCGAGCACCTTCTTTTGTTTGGATTGAAACCATCATGCCAGGCTCTAACTTGCCCTTAGTCAGAACGTGCTTGGTGGGTACTCTAATATCGCTATTTTGACGGAGAATCCCATAGGCCAGTTCTGGTGTCAGGGTAATGCTATAGGTCTCTCCCGGCTCTCTACTGACCATTGATAACTCTAGGCTAGGAATCATATTCATATTGCTATGCAGAAAAACCGCAGGATCGCCCTCTTTTGTGCTTTCTAGCACCTCACCGTGCTCATCCTGCATTTGGTAGTGAAAGGTAACCACACTATTCTTTTCGATTTTCATTACTGATTTGATCCTAGTCGGGAAAAAGACGAATTATGGTGTGCTGGCTTTACGCTGGCAAGACCTGATAGAAACCATTGGAAATAGTGACCTTCAGGGGAATCTGAAACAGCTGCGACATCCACTCGTCAGTGAATAATTCTTCCTTGGGCCCGTCGGCCACAACCTTGCCCCCATCAATAAATACCACCCGCTGAATTTCAGGGGGAATTTCGTGAATATGATGAGTAGCCAGCAAAATGGTTTTACCCTGTTGTAACAACTGACGAACAGTGTGCAAATAGTGGTAAGTCGCATTCAGGTCGAGGCCGCTAGTAGGCTCGTCGAGAATAAGATGATCCGGGTTGTGAATCAGTGCTCGTCCCAATAAGCAACGACGTTGCTGGCCGGTGGACATCTGTCGGTAACGCCGATTAGCTAAGCCCTCAATGCCCAGTTCCTCAAGCACTTCTCGCCCGCGGGCCAGTTGCAACTCAGTAACATCCTGATAATGGAACAACCCAATGGAGTTGTGCAGTCCGGAAACGACCACACCCAGACCGCTTACCTCGGGAACAAACCCTTGCTGTAAGTCGGCTGACACAAGCCCAATTTTTTCACGCAGCTCCCACAGTATCGGTCGGTCTTGGCCCAGTATTCTCACGTGGGAATCATCACGCACCACCGGATAAAGTTCACGAGACAACAGCTTCAGCAGAGTACTTTTACCCGCTCCATTGGGACCAATAATGGCCGTACTTTGCCCCTGCTCTACCGAAAGGGAAAAGCCATCAAATACTTTTTTAGTCTCACGGTAAACGGTTGCATTATGAATATCGAGAAGCTTGGGGTTTTGCATCATTTAGCCTCAACAACGACTTATTACAGCGATAGTTATTACGGTGAAAGTTTTCATGACGAAAAAAACGGCACCCTAGACTACTTTACTTCCTCGCCCATAGCCTGTTTATCCGCATGGTATGAGGAGCGCACCAATGGCCCGGAAGCCACCTGAGTAAATCCGATACTGTGACCGTATTCGGCATACTCGGCAAATTCATCGGGGTGCACAAAGCGATCCACTGGCAGATGATTTTTGGAGGGCTGAAGGTACTGCCCCACCGTAATCATATCCACATCATGCTCACGAAGGTCATCAAGCGTGCGCAGCAGTTCATCTTTGGTTTCACCCAGCCCAACCATCAAGCCAGACTTGGTCGGCACATGGGGATTGCGGCGTTTGTATTCTTGTAACAGTTTGAGCGACCACGAGTAGTTTGCCCCGGGACGAGCCTCTCTGTACAAACGCGTAATGGTTTCCATGTTGTGGTTAAACACATCGGGAGGCGTTTCAGTGAGTATCACCAATGCTGGCTCCATTCGGCCACGAAAATCTGGCACCAGTATCTCAACCTTTAAATTGGGGCTGAGCTCTTTGGATTCACGAATACAGTCGGCGAAGTGCTGAGCACCACCATCACGCAAATCATCACGATCCACTGACGTAATCACCACATAGCGCAACTGCATTTCATGAATAGCCTGGGCTAGGCTTTTGGGCTCTGCTGAATCCAATGGATTGGGCTTGCCATGACCTACATCGCAGAAGGGACAGCGGCGGGTACAAATTTCACCCATAATCATAAAGGTCGCCGTACCGTGACTGAAGCACTCGCTGAGATTAGGGCAGGCGGCTTCTTCGCAGACGGTAGACAATTTATTCTTACGCAGAATATCTTTGATTTCCTGGATCTTGGGTGAGGATGAAATACGAATCCGCATCCAATCCGGCTTACGCTGAATTTCCTCAGTGGGAATCACCTTTACCGGGATACGCTCCACCTTGTCGGCACTGCGCAGCTTTTCACCCTGCTTGATACGGCGGGTTCGCTTGGGTGGAACTGTATTAGCGTCTGTCATGTATTGGCGTCTATCATACGTTTTAGTTATCTAGGGGCTCTGTTATTTAGGCCTATTGTCATCTAGGGAGCAGCAGCGGGTGCTCACCCTCAACACGATGGTCATTATACCCTAGCTTTTTAGTCAAAATATCTGCAAGAAACTCAGCCACCTCTTTCAAAGGCACTGGCTTATCCAATAGATTACTCATCTGAGTCATCTTAACCCCTAGGCCACAAGGGTTAATCCTTGACCAGGGGCCTAGATCCATATCAACATTAAAATTAAAACCGTGATAGCTGCATCCCCGGCGAACCCGTAATCCCAAAGAGCCAATTTTAGTGCCCTTGGCTATCTCAGGACTGACCACATAGACACCCGGTGCATCGGTGCGGGGCGTGGCATTGATACCCCAGTGAGCCAGTGTTTCTACCAAAGACAATTCAATCAAGGTAACGAGATCTCGCACGCCTATACCCAACCGTTTCAGATCTATCAGCAGATAACCGGTAATCTGACCTGGGCCATGGTAGGTGACGTGCCCACCTCGATCGCTCTTCACTACTGGAATATCACCCGGCGTCAGCAGGTACTCATCTTTTCCCGCCTGCCCCTGAGTGAATACTGGCTCATGTTCCAGCAACCAGATTTCGTCAGGGATATTCTCGTTTCGCTCGGCAGTGAGGGCTTTCATCGCCTCAAAGGTATCGATATAGGGACGGCAGCCTAAATAACGGACAATTAACGGTAGATCGGGGGCCTGTCCCATACTAATAACTTACAGAACCATTTGGACCAAAGGGCTAACCTTCAGGTCATCAAATAGAGCCTGTAGCTGGCTCTCTCCGGTAGCGGTAATGGTGACCGTTATTGCCTGAAAGGTACCATTTCGGCTGTCCCGCACCGTAATCCTGGCTTGATCAAAACCCGGGGCGTGGCACTCCATAACCTCTACCACCAAAGCATGTAGTTCCGAACCGGCTTTGCCCAACACCTTAACGGGGTAATCACAGGGAAATTCTATCTTGGGTGTTTCTGGTTCTGCCATCAGTTAAAGATACCAAAAAAGAACAGCGATATTGCATCCCAAAGACGGGCAAAGAAGCCTGCCTCCTCAACAGGGTGATCAGCCACCAACGGTAGGTCGATCAATGGCTCACCCTCATAGCTGACGGACAACCGGCCCAGCTCCTGATGCTCAGTCAATGGTGCCTTAATCTTTTCATCCACCAAAATCTTGGCGTCCAGTTCGTCTTTGGAACCACGGGGAATGGTGATATAGACATCCTCCGGCACCACCAGATTAATGTTGTTCTCAACACCATACCAAACTCGCGCATTCTCCTGAATAATATCGCCAGCGGAGTAGACCTTTCCTGTCTCAAAATAACGGAAGCCAAAAGCCAGCAGTTTTTGCGCCTCCTGCGCACGAGCCTCTTCACTCCTGGTGCCCATTACCACAGAAATCAGTCGCATCCCCTTACGTACGGCTGAAGCGACCAAACAGTAACCTGCCTCTTCTGTATGGCCTGTTTTTAGACCATCCACTGTGCTGTCGCGCCACAACAAACGGTTTCGGTTGGGCTGGTTAATGCCGTTGTATTTAAAATATTTTTCAGAATAAATTCCGTAGTGCTCGGGATAGTCCTGAATCAACGCCTTTGCCAACAGTGATAAATCTCGAGCTGTTGTCTGGTGGCCTTCAGAAGGCCAACCCGTTGCATTGTTATAATTGGTACCCGCCATGCCCAGCAGGGCAGCCTGCTGATTCATCACGTCCGCAAATGCACCCTCACTACCTGCCAAGTATTCAGCCAAGGCAACAGACGCATCATTACCAGACTGAATGACCACACCACGTAATAGATCGATAAGAGGCACCGACGTCCCCTCACGAATAAACATTTTGGAACCGCCCATTTTCCAGGCAGTAACACTGATTGGCACCTGGTCCTGCTCTCTGACCTTACCACTATGAAGTTCGCTGGCGACAATATAACTGGTCATCATTTTGGTGAGACTCGCCGGAGGCAACTGCTCGTCGGCATTATGCTCAACCAAAATTTTTCCCGTATTGGCATCCACTAGAATCCAGGCACTTGCTGCCAGTTGAGGCGGCGCAGGAATAAGGACTTTGGCGTGTGTGGCTGCGACTCCAGTCAACAGAATCAACAGTACTCCAGCAGAAAGAATTCTTCTCAGCATAATGAACCGATTTTTCTCATGGATTGATATTTAAGATCTAAAAAACGTTGCCAACCAGCAAAGGGGCAAACACATTAGGAGCAAATTCTAACATGCCCCTCCTGCCCTTTCAGGTAAAGTTACTCATAGACCACAAACGGACTTAGCTTCTCCGCTTGCTTTAACAGGTTGCTAAGATCGAGCAATTTCACTTTGTCCTCGACAGGACCCACCAATACTTTATAAAGAGACTGTGGTTCTTGCAACTGACGTATGACCACAGGATATTCAGATATACCGTGAAGACGTTCAGACAATTTGTCTGCCGCAACCTGAGTACTAAATGCACCCACCTGTAGGTAGGTATTATCAGTGACTATTGGCGGTTTAACAGACACTACGACTGGGGTCTCAACAATGTGAGGCTGTACTACAGCATTGGGCTGATAGTCACGCGGGTCGATGGCCACCACCTCAACGTTGGCGGTACCATTGGCTGAATAACCTAGTTTTTTGGCCCCGGCGTAGGAGAGATCAATAATACGACCGCCGTGAAAGGGGCCTCGATCATTAACCCGTACTACGACACTGCGACCATTCTCCATATTAGTCACACGCACATAACTGGGAATCGGTAGCGTTTTATGCGCTGCGGTCATACCGTACATATCGTAAGTTTCACCATTGGACGTTTTACGACCGTGAAACTTATTACCATACCAAGAAGCTATTCCATGCTCACGGAAGCCGCGACTTGTGGGTAACAGTTGATACGTTTTACCCATCACCGTATAGGGGTTTTTGTTACCAGCCTTGGTAATAGGCTCTAGCTTTGGCACCGCGTCGGGAAGACCACTGACATCGATATCCTTGGGTGGTGGCCCATCCCCATAGCCGTAGCCACCACTACTACTGCTGCTAGCTCCACTACTGCTAGCCCCACTACCGCCACAACCGTGAAGCCATGCGACTGAAAGCAATAATACTGCATACAGTGCAATACAGTTTTTACTAGGCACCTTCACCCACTCGCTCCAGAATGAGCTGGCTTAAGTCATGAACAGCCATTGCATAGAGACGGCTATGGTTATAACGCGTAATGACATAGAAATTATTTAATCCCAACCAAAACTCCTCTCCTTTCTTGCCATTCAGCAGGATAGGTAGCGCTTTCAGATCGCCAGGTAGTGACTCGGTCGGCGTAAAGCCCATAACAGCTAACTCATCAAGCGTCTTTTCCAGCTTGAGTTTGTTCAACCAAGTAGCGTCGTACCCCTTCGCAACATGGGCTTGGCTAACAACTATTTTGCCTAACTGCCAACCATGCTTGGAAAAATAATTTGCCACACTACCAATAGCGTCTGTCTTATTATTCCAGATATCAGAGAAACCATCGCCATCGAAGTCCACAGCATAGCTGCGATAGCTGCTGGGGATAAATTGCCCATAACCCATTGCACCGGCATAGGAACCCATCAGGCTCAGAGGGGCCTGATTCTGCTCTCTGGCTAGCAGTAGAAAATGTTCCAGCTGTTTGGTGAAGAAAGCACTACGTTTAGGGTAATCAAATGACAACGTAGCCAAGGCATCGATCACCCGATAGCTTCCTTTAATCCGGCCATAAAATGTTTCCACACCGATAATGGCCACGATCACTTCAGGAGCAACACCATATTCCTCAGAAGCACGCCTAAGGGTATCGCGATTTTCAAGCCAAAACTTAACACCTTGATCAATACGCTTTTCCTGAATGAATATCTTGCGGTAATCCTTCCAAGGCGTCACCTTTTCCGCTGGACGGGTCATGGCATCGATAATCGACTGTTTCTTGGTGGCAGCCACCAGCAGTGCTTCTATCTCAGCACGATCAAAATTATGTTCTGACACCATGCGGTCAGCAAATGCCTTAGCATCCGGATGCTGTAAATAATCGGCGTTCACCGATAACGACAACAGCACCCCTAAAACGATCGGTAATATTAGTTTCATACAATACCTACTTTGGACAACCGTGCGTCATTAACCGCACCTAAACTGAACGCTTTCTCTCGGTGCTGACAGACATCAACATACCAAACCCCAGCATCAGGGTCACAATCGACGTGCCACCATAGCTTACCATCGGCAAAGGCACACCAACCACCGGTAGAATACCGGACACCATCGCCATATTCACGAAAATATAGACAAAGAATGTTAACGTAATACTCCCCGCGAGCAATCGGCCGAACATGCTCTGCGCTCTAAGGCAGATGATGACACAGCGAAGAATAATCAGTAGATACAAGCCTATCAGTAGCATGACGCCGATCAACCCGAACTCCTCCGCCAGCACAGCAATGATAAAATCCGTATGGCTTTCTGGCAGAAAATCCAGCTGTGACTGGGTACCCTGCATCCAGCCCTTACCATGAAGACCACCGGACCCAATAGCAATCGTAGACTGAATAATGTTCCAGCCAGAACCTAGCTTATCTGCTTCGGGATTGAACATCGTCAAAATCCGCTGCTTCTGATAGTCATGCAAGACATAAAACCACATCAACGGCAGAGCTACCATTACCGCTAGCCCAACAAATCCTAGATAACGCTTTGGCAGACCGGCTAAAAAAAGCACAAAAAAACCGGAAACCCCAATAAGAATGGCTGTCCCCAGGTCAGGCTGCAACACGACAAGTACTGGTGGTATCCCAATAAAAATCAGTGCAAAGAACACATGCTTGAAATTGGGAGGTAACGCCCGCTGCCCCAGGTACTGCGCCAGCATCAACGGCACCGCAATCTTAAGAATTTCTGATGGTTGAAAACGAAAACCACCTATTTCCAGCCAACGCTGAGCACCCTTGGCACCAACACCAAAAAATAATACGCCCATCAGCAACAGCACACCGCCTATATAAGGTAATGCCCCCCATCTTTCCAAAAACCGTGGAGGAATCTGGGCCATCACCAACATGGCCAGCAACCCTACACCGTAATAAGTAAGCTGGCGATTAACGTAGTGCGCACTCTGGCCACTCGCACTGTAGAGCACAAATAAACCCACACCGGCCAACACCATCAACAGCACCAACAAGGGAAAGTCCATGTGAAATTTTTGCCACTGACTGGGTGCACCATGAATCCCTGTACCACTGGAACCCATATGCCGAACAAAATCACCTTGGCTCATCAGTATTGCCCCCCCTGCTCAGGATAATACGCCATGAAGGCATCAATCAATTTTCGTGCCACAGGTGCAGCAGTAGAGCTGCCATGCTCGCCATTTTCTACAATAACGGACACAGCAATTCTTGGGTTTTCCACGGGAGCAAAGGCAATAAATAGTGCGTGGTCTCGGTTGCGCATTGCCACGGTTTCAGCATCGTATTCTTCATCCTGCTTGATACCAACCACCTGAGCTGTTCCGGTTTTTCCGGCTATATGATATTTGAGCCCCCGATTGATACCCTGCGCGGTTCCACGGCGGTTGTGAACCACATCTTGCATTGCTTGATGGATATAGTTCCAGTTGCTCTCTGATGCCTGAATTTTTCCTGCGGGTGGTGGCACCGCATGTTGTTTCCGAACCAGCTGAGGAGAACGCATTTCTCCCCGACTTGCCATTCTTGCCGTAGCTACAGCCAACTGCATGGGTGTCACTAAGGTAAATCCCTGACCGATGCTGGTATTTACTGTATCTCCTGGGTACCAAGCCAAACCCCTAGCACCTCTCTTCCATGCCCGTGACGGCATGATGCCAGCTCGCTCTGTTGGCATATCGATACCTGTCTTTTGACCAAACCCAAAACGGGAACCATAGAGCGAAAGCGTGTCTATCGTCATCTTCACACCCGCGTCATAAAAAAAGGTATCACAAGACTGGACGATGGCATCGCGCAGATAGATTTTGCTACCGTGCCCTCCTTTCTTCCAATCTCGATATTTATGTTCTTTATTTTTCAACTGGTAGAAGCCAGGGTCATAAATTCGATGAGCCGTACCAATAGTGCCACTTTCCAATGCCGCCAAGCCATACAGTGGCTTAACGGTGGATCCCGGTGGGTATTGCCCCTGTAATACCCGATCAAACAGGGGCCTATCAGGAGAATTTAACAGCGCATCATAATGATCAAAGCTGATACCGGTGACAAACTCATTTGGATCAAACGTGGGCCCACTCGCCATAGCAAGCACGCCACCAGTGGCAATCTCAATGGCCACTACAGCACCGCGCTGTCCAGCCAGTGCCTCATAAGCCTCATGCTGCAGACGACTGTCCAGGTAGAGCTGGAGATCTTTACCTGGAACTGGATCAGTGCGCTCCAGTTGCTGCATTACCCTACCACGGGCATTAGTTTCTACTGTTTGGTACCCTACCTCACCCAACAGCTCATTCTCATAATATTTTTCAATACCCGTTTTACCCATCACGATAGTGCCACTATAACGAACCGAGTTCAGCGCCTGAATCTCCGTATCATTGATTCGACCCACATAACCCAGCACGTGAGCTAACTCTTGCCCAAAGGGGTAATTGCGCAGTGACTGAACAGTGACTTTCACACCGGGTAAATGGTACTCATTTACCGCCAAAACACCTTGCTCTCGTTCGCTCAAATCGAGACGTAAAGGTACTGGCTCATAGGGACGGCGGTGGCGGTCAAGCTGCTTACTGAATCGCGCCTTCTCACTGTCAGAAACACCAATCAGGCTATTCAGTTCCTCCATGAGAACATCTAGATCACCGGCCCGTTCTACCACAATAGATAAGTTAAAACTGGGGCGATTGTCTGCCAGCAATACACCATTACGATCAAAAATTAGTCCACGGGTGGGTGGTACCGGCTCGACCAACACTCGATTACGATCGGATAGAGTGACCAAGCCTTCATGGCGAATAACCTGCAGGTGGTAGTAACGCCATAGCAGCACGCCTGCCATTAACCCGACCACCAGAACAGCAAAAAACAGCCTGAAAACAAACAGACGGGATTCAAGAATGGGGTTCTTTAAGGCGTGGTCATCGTTCATGGGAGAGGATTGTAACTGCAAGCTAGCCTATTTCACCAAAGGATTCCATTTCCACCCCTCTACCAGCCATAATTTTTCATTTTTACAGGGTTATTACCAGTGAGTTTGTTGGGGCGAAGGCTCTCCTATTTCATGAAACCCTCAGGAAACGTGCATAAAAAAAGCGGGGCTAAGCCCCGCTTTTTAGTAAAACTGAAAATTATTCAGTTCATTCTTCAGTGGTCTCAGGTGAATCAGCAACTGGAGCCAACTCTGCCTTGGGCTGTTCTTCAACAGCTTCTGCAGCGCTACCCTCTACAGTACCGCCCTCTTCAGCGATCACTTCTTTCATGGAGAGTTTGATACGGCCACGGGCATCCACATCAAGCACTTTCACACGAATTTGCTGACCTTCTTTCAGATAATCCGTCACTTTCTCCACACGCTCGCTGGCGATTTGAGAAATATGCAACAAGCCATCAGTACCCGGCATAATGGTCACAAATGCACCAAAGTCTACGATGCGAGCCACTGTACCTTCGTAGATACGGCCAATTTCAGCTTCTGCAGTAATTTCTTCAATGCGGAAGATGGCATTTTTGAGGCCTTCAGCATCATCACTGTAAATACGGATAGTGCCATCATCGTTAATATCGATAGTAGCCCCAGTTTCCTCAGTCAGTGCACGAATCGTTGCGCCGCCTTTACCAATCACATCACGAATCTTATCGGGATCAATTTTCAGGATGTGGTAACGAGGGGCCGTATCGGAGACATCATCGCGAGCACGGTCGAGAACCTTATTCATTTCACCAAGAATATGGAGACGGGCATGCAACGCTTGCTCTAGCGCCTTTTCCATAATTTCTTCGGTGATGCCTTCAATCTTGATATCCATTTGCAGAGCGGTCACACCTTTAGCGGTACCGGCCACCTTGAAATCCATATCGCCGAGGTGATCTTCATCACCAAGGATGTCGGTTAAAATAGCGAAACCATCATCTTCTTTCACTAGGCCCATAGCGATACCAGCAACAGGTGCTTTCAGAGGAACACCCGCATCCATCAATGCCAAGCTTGTACCACAAACTGAAGCCATTGAGCTGGAGCCATTAGATTCAGTAATTTCTGAAACAACGCGAATGGCATAAGGGAATTCTTCAGCAGAAGGCAAAACGGCAGCTATACCGCGACGAGCCAAACGACCGTGGCCCACTTCACGACGTCCGGTGAAGCCCATACGACCACATTCACCCACAGAGTAGGGAGGGAAGTTATAGTGCAGCATAAAGGGGTCTTCACGCCTACCTTCCAATGCATCGATCATCTGAGCATCGCGCATGGAGCCCAAGGTAGCGGCAACCAATGCCTGCGTTTCACCACGAGTAAACAGCGCAGTACCGTGAGCTTTGGCCAACACACCTACTTCTACGTCGATGGCTCGAACCGTTGTGCTATCACGACCATCAATACGAGGTTCACCGCGAGTAATACGACCACGGACAATTTTCTTCTCAAGTTTTTTAAATGCGTCACGGACATCTTCACCGCTGATCCCAGCGGCTTCATCAACCAACGTCATTGCGTCATTACGCAAGCTGTCAAGTTGTGCCACACGCTCTTGCTTATCCGTTGTACGATAAGCATTGTCTAGGCCTTCACCAATCTTGGCCTTCAATGCATCAGCCAATATTTCATTTTCAGACGCTGCCTGCCAATCCCAACGGGGTTTGCCCACTTCACTGGCCAGCTCGGCGATGACTTGAACCACGGTTTGCATTTCCTGGTGAGCAAAAAGTACCGCACCCAGCATGATGTCTTCCGATAGTTCGCTCGCTTCGGACTCCACCATCAATACCGCATCTTTAGTACCAGCAACCACCATATTCAACTCGGACTCGGCGAGTTCAGAGTAGGTTGGGTTCAGCATGAAGCCCTTGTCAGCGCTGTAGCCCACACGAGCACCGCCCACTGGACCGCTGAACGGTACGCCAGAGATAGACAACGCGGCAGAAACACCCATCATGGCAACAATATCTGGATCTATGTTCTTTTCAGCTGACATCACAGTACAGACAACCTGCACTTCATTCTTGAAGCCATTGGGGAACAGCGGACGAATGGGACGGTCAATCAAACGAGAGGTCAGTGTTTCTTTTTCATTGGGGCGGCCTTCGCGCTTGAAAAAGCCACCAGGGATTTTACCGGCAGCATAGGCTTTCTCAATGTAATGTACGCCAAGAGGAAAAAAGTCTTGTCCCTCTTTTGCTTCTTTCGCAGCAACAACGGTACAGAGTACCGCAGTGTTGTCCATGGTACATAAAACCGCAGCAGTGGCCTGGCGTGCAATACGTCCAGTTTCTAATGTGACGGTATGATTACCATACTGAAATGTTTTTGTTACAGGGTTCATAAATTCTATTTCCTATTAGTTTCTTCTTTCGTCTGAAGCCCTGATAAAGCACCCGCAATAAGCTGCTCGGGTTACCAATAACCACCTATCTAGTTGAGCTCTTTTCGGGAAAATTCTTTTCTGGCAACTAGCTAAATAACTATAGGTAACTCGATCAGCCATAACATACAGATGTGTTATCTGGCCTCTCCATAAATCAATAACGGCTCCCGAAGGAGCCGCAAGTGATTCTATTAACGACGCAGACCAAGCTTTGCAATTAATTGCTTATAGCGAGTTGCATCTTTACTCTTCAGGTAGTCCAGCAACTTACGACGCTGGTTTACCATCCGGATCAAACCACGACGTGAGTGGTGATCCTTTTTGTGATCACCGAAGTGACCTTGCAGTTTATTGATATTAGCTGTCAATAATGCCACTTGTACTTCAGGTGACCCAGTGTCGCCTTCGGCTTGGGCGTTATCTTTGACTATAGCGTTTTTTTCAGCTGCACTTAACATCGTTTCTTTCTCCAATATGCGGTTTAAGATTCAGGATACCCGCGCATATTTACAGGGATCCTACGGTTTTTTGGTCTAATCTCAGTTATCTGAAACCAATCCCATTTTTTGCCCACTTAAGACAAATTCTTTTCACGAACTTAAGGCCTAGAATCTGACTCGATAGAGTGCCAATCCTAACAATCCCTAATAAACGACAAGACGTTTCGGGGCTACCCGCCCGTCATCAGTCACTTCTGCGACGCCCAAAAAAGGGCCTTCGGCTTCAAAGACGCGCACTATATCGCCTTCTTCGCTGTCGCGATAGACCTGAGGCGCCATCACAGACTGACCTTGACGGAAGTAAAATGCCGTATCTTCTGATAAATCCACTGCCATCAGGTGTTTGATTCCAGCATCCATAGGCTTCAGCAAGTAATCCAACTCTTCGGCAGGGTGTTCCTGACGAAGGGCCTCAAGCTCTTCCACAGTGATGGTGTCCGTCTCATCAAATGGTCCAGCAGCATTGCGATGTAATTTCGACACGTAGGCACCGCAACCGAGCTTAGCACCTATATCCTCAGCCAGAGTTCTTACATAGGTACCTTTACTGCAATGGATTTCCACGTCTGCTTCAGGGAAATCACCAGGACGAAAATCTGTCATTTCAAAGGAAAAAATCGTCACTGGGCGAGCTTCTCGCTCAATGTCTATTCCCTCACGGGCTAGCTTATATAACCGCTGTCCATTGTGCTTCAGTGCCGAAAACATGGAAGGCACCTGAGAAATATCACCACGAAAACCTGCCAATACTGACTCAACCTGTTTTGCGGTCAGGTCAGCAGCACCATTCTCGCTAAGCACCTCACCATCAGCATCTCCACTCGCCGTGGCTATGCCAAAGCGAAATGTTGCCCGATAGTACTTGTCTGCATCCAGCAAAAACTGCGTAAACTTGGTAGCCTCACCCAAACAAATAGGCAAAACACCCGTAGCTAGCGGATCAAGACTGCCTGTATGCCCTGCCTTAGCAGCAAAAAAAAGATATTTAACTTTTTGAAGAGCACCGTTGGAAGACACCCCCAAAGGTTTATCCAGCAACAAAATGCCATTGACCGAACGGCCTTTACGACGACGAGCCAAAATCAGTCCTCCTCAGAAAGATCCGAAGAACTGTCTGCTGAACTGTCTGGAGAAATACCCGAATCCAAGCGTCGCGAGTTATCAGTGCTCACCGCTGAGTCGATCAGTGCAGAGAGATCCTGCCCACGCTTACTACTGGGGTCATAAATAAAATGTAACCGTGGTGTGGTTCGCATCTGCATCCGCTTGGCCAGCAGGGATCGCAAGAATCCCGCAGCGCCATTTAAAACCCCAGCAGCCTCTTTGGACTCATCCTCAGAATCAGTTCCCACAAAAGAGACGTAAACCTTGGCATTAGACAAGTCGCGATTTACTTCCACCGCAAGGATATTCACCATCGTCAGACGCGGATCGCGCACTTCATCGCGGATCAGTTCAGCCAGCTCTCGCTGTAGCGCATCTGACACCCTGTCATTACGAGTAAATTCTCTTGGCATATCAATTAGCTACTAGCTATAACTCCCGCGCCACTTCTTTGATATCGAAAACTTCGATTTGGTCACCCGGTTTAATGTCATTGTAATCCTTCACGCCGATGCCACATTCCATACCGTTACGGACTTCGTTGACATCATCTTTAAAGCGACGCAGAGATTCTAACTCACCCTCGTAAATCACCACGCTATCGCGTAGTACACGAATAGGCTTGCTGCGATGAACGGTACCTTCGATAACCATACAACCGGCTACTGCACCAAATTTTGGTGAGCGGAAGACATCTCGCACTTCGGCAATACCAACAATTTCTTCTCTCTTCTCTGGCGTCAACAACCCACCCAGCGCCTGCTTTACATCATCCAACAGGTTATAGATGATACTGTAATAGCGAAGATCTAAGCCTTCATCTTCCGCTAAGCGACGGGCAGCGCCATCAGCTCGAACGTTAAAGCCAATCACTGCAGCACCAGCAGCGACCGCTAGATTGATATCAGATTCATTAATACCACCAACACCAGAAGCAATAACATTCACTTCCACTTCATCATTACCGATATCGCTTAGCGTAGACAGAATGGCTTCCAAGGAACCACGTACGTCAGCCTTGATCAATACAGGCAGAAGGCTTTTCTCTTCACCTTCAAAAGTGGCAAACATATTTTCGAGCTTAGCGGTCTGTTGGCGGGCAACCTTTTCCTGACGAGCTTTGTTCTGGCGCCTTTCAGCAAGATCACGGGCTTTTCGCTCGTCTTCTACCACCAAAAATTCTTCACCGGCAGCAGGCGGCTTATCCAAGCCAAGAATTTCTACAGGAATTGATGGGCCAGCGGCTGAAATCGAGCGCCCAGCTTCATCATTCATGGCGCGAATCTTACCGACACTTTCCCCCGCTAATACCAAATCACCCTTGCGCAGAGTACCGGCCTGAACCAGAGCAGTAGCAATAACACCGCGACCTTTCTCAAGTCGAGATTCGACAATCACGCCCTTACCAGCCACATTTTTAGGTGCTTGTAGTTCCAGCAGCTCAGCTTGCAGCAGTACCGCTTCAAGCAACGCATCAATACCCTCACCAGTGTGAGCGGAAACCTTCACAAATTGAGTGTCGCCACCCCACTCTTCAGGAATAACGCCCTTGGCGGACAACTCATTGGTCACTCGGTCAGCGTCCGCGCCTTCTTTATCAATTTTGTTAATGGCAACAACGATGGGCACCCCAGCTGCGCGAGCATGCTGAATAGCCTCTTCCGTTTGCGGCATCACACCATCATCAGCTGCCACCACCAATATGACCACATCGGTACTCTGAGCACCGCGAGCACGCATAGCAGTAAAGGCGGCATGGCCGGGAGTATCGAGGAATGTCACCATCCCTTTTGGCGTATCCACGTGATAAGCACCGATGTGCTGAGTAATACCACCAGCTTCACCCGACGCCACACGGCTTTCACGAATATAGTCCAGCAATGAGGTCTTGCCGTGGTCGACGTGGCCCATCACCGTTACTACCGGTGCACGGGGTTCCAGCGTTTCTTCAATCGTGGCCTGTAAAGCCTCAATCAAATTTTGTTCCACTTCTTCTTCAGAAATAGGTACGGGATTATGCCCGAGCTCTTCAACCATCAAGATGGCTGTGTCCTGATCAATGACCTCGTTGATCGAGGCCATGGTCCCCATCTTCATCAACCCTTTGATGATAACAGCAGCTTTTACAGACATCCGCTGGGCTAGGTCACTAACCGTGATCTCTTCCGGGATTTCTACATCATGGACAATTTTGTCAGTTGGTTTTTTAAACTTGTGTTTGTTTTCTATTTTGATTTGTTTCTTTGTGCCAGATCGAAGACGCGGTTTTTTCTCATCATCCGCCTCATCAACAACGGCTTTTAGAAGATCTTCATTTTTACGCTTGGCAGACTTGACCCCTCCACGCTTTTTAGACTTTTTAGGCTCATCGTCAGTGCCAGGCTCTTCAACCGCCGTCGCAAAGGTTTTCACATGCTTGGCTGTATCCTTAACAGTATCCCGTGACACCTCAACAGGCAAAATGGGCGTAGGCTCTGCAGGCTTTTGATTAACTGCTTCAAGCTGCTGGCTCGCCTCCTCTTTTTTACGCTGAGATTCTGCTTCAGACTTAAGGCCAGCTTCTTCCTCTGCCTTGCGGCGTGTTCCTATAGCAGCCTGGCGCTGTAACTCAGCATCATCAGTACGAGATGACGTCATTTCTACTGGGACGACGCCAACCACTGCCGCGTCAGCTTCCTCCTGAGCGCCCAGCTCTTCCTCACTGCGCTTCACATAGGTTCGCTTCTTGCGAACCTCAACATTGACGGTTTTACGGCCTGCGCCCGTTTTCAGGGTACTGGTTGTTTTACGCTTGAGGGTGATTTGCTTTGGTTCACGCGATGTTTCTCCGTGCAAGCCTTTCAAATAGGCAAGCAGCTTCTGTTTTTCTTCATCATCAACAGTCGCATCAGCAGAATTATGCGATAAACCAGCCTCCTGCATTTGGCTCAGCAGGCGGTCGACGGATGCTCCGACAACCTTGGCAAGTTCGCTTACAGTAACTTCAGCCATCAGTATTCCTCGATTTTTCGCCTTCGTGTTTAATTATTGTCACCCTCTTCAGCGAACCAGGGTGCACGGGCTGTCATAATCAGTTCAGCAGCACGCTCTTCATTAATAGTGTCGATATCCAGCAGGTCATCAACTGCCTGCTCTGCTAAGTCTTCCATAGTGACAATGCCACGAGCTGCTAGCACTCGGGCTAGCTCGTCATCCATGCCTTCCATGGTCAACAAATCTTCGGCCGGCTCGGAGATGTCTTCTTCCGAAGCCAGCGCCATCGTCAACAATGCATCCTTGGCACGGGCACGTAATTCTTCTGCTATATCTTCATCAAACCCTTCAATACCTGCCATTTCCTCGAGAGGGACATAGGCCACCTCCTCGAGAGAAGTAAAGCCTTCTTCAACCAGAACAGTAGCCACGTCCTCATCTATATCCAGCTTATTTTTGAAGACTTCAATCAACGAGCTCGACTCTTCCTGCTGTTTACCTTCAGCCTCATCAACGCTCATGACATTGATTTTCCAGCCAGTTAACTCTGATGCTAGACGCACATTTTGTCCATTTCGGCCAATTGCCATCGCCAGCGACCCTTCTGCTACAGCCACATCCATAGAGCGAGTATCTTCATCAACAACAATAGACTCTACTTCTGCAGGCGCCATAGCATTAATCACTAGCTGAGCAGGGTTATCGTCCCAGAGCACAATATCGATACGCTCACCGTCCAGCTCATTTGATACCGCTTGCACACGAGCTCCACGCATACCAACACATGCACCAATGGGGTCAATGCGACCATCGTTGGTTTTCACGGCAATCTTGGCTCGAGAACCGTGGTCTCGGGCGCTGCCTCGAATTTCAATCACTTCTTCTGCTATCTCCGGCACTTCAATACGAAACAGCTCGATCAGCATTTCATTACACTTTCGGCTCAAAAATAACTGAGGGCCTCGGTTTTCCGGATTAATCTCCTTCAGGACTGCTCGCACTCGATCATTGATTCGAAAGACTTCTCGGCCTATCAACTCCTCACGAGTCATCAATGCCTCGGCATTGTTGCCTAGGTCGACGATGATGTTATCGCGGGTAACCTTCTTAACAGTACCACTGACAAGTTCACCAATTTGATCTTGATACTGCTCAACCACCAGAGCCCGCTCAGCATCACGCACCTTCTGAACAATAACTTGCTTGGCTGTTTGTGCTGCGATCCGACCAAAACCGATATTTTCTACAGACTCTTCAAAGGTATCACCGGCCTTGAGCCCTGCATCTTTCTCGTGGGCCTCCTCCAGCGTAAACTGGGTGCCAAGTTCCGCCAAGGTCTCATCATCAACGACATCCCACCAACGGTAAGTGTCATAACCTCCCGTACTGCGATCAATCGCCACGCGGATATTTGCATCCTCGTCATAACGTTTTTTGGTCGCTGTAGCCAGAGCCTGTTCGATGGCCTCGAATATAACGTCCGCGGCAACGCCCTTTTCGTTAGAAACGGCTTCCACCACCATCAAAATTTCTTTGTTCATTTTTCAGCCTCGCAATCGCTCTCAAAACTGGGGAACGATATTCGCCTTTTCAATACTATCTATGGGAAAGAGAAACTCATGATCTTCAACAACCACTAAGACATCCTCTCCCTCTACACCACTTAGACGACCCTTAAAGTTCCGCCTACCTTCATAAGGAAAACGTAGCCGCAAGGTAACCTTTTCACCTATATACATTTCAAACTGGGCAAGAGTATACAGCGGCCTGTCCATCCCTGGGGAAGAAACCTCAAGGGTATAGTCTCCGCTAATCAGGTCTTCCACATCCATCAAACTACCGACCTGACGACTAATTTTTTCACAGTCCTCAACAGCGACAACACCATCAATTCGATCTATGTAGATACGCAACATGGCACTGCGACCTGAGGACAAATATTCTAGGCCCCAAAACTCACAGCCCATGGCTTCTACCACCGGCACGATCAACGCTGTAAGTATTTCCTGTCTTGTTGCCACAGTAACTTCCAGTAAACCCAATCAAAAAATGGGCACTAGGCCCACTTCTTATGACAGCGTAGGCTGCCTAACAAAAAGCCCCTAAAAAGGGGCCTTTCGAATACGTATTTTACCTACGTATTGATACTGGTTCTAAATCACCAATATCTAAATTTGGTAGCGGGGACAGGATTTGAACCTATGACCTTCGGGTTATGAGCCCGACGAGCTACCAGACTGCTCCACCCCGCATCAAAATCACTTTGACTTCCTAGTCATGAAGACATTAAAGCCTCCAACACCCACCGGACCATAACCACCAGCTTCGCCCTTCAACCTCACCTATGAGGCTACTTCAAGGGCCGAGGATTATAGGGCCGCCCTACCCTATGGTCAAGGCTAATCACCCAACATTCTGTACCTTTTCTAAAGCAGTAGTCATACCAAAGCAAACCACCAATCAGTCTGTCACCACAACGCCGACATATACACCAGATAGGCTTTAGAAAACGATAAGAATTAAGGTTAAAAATGCAACTAGAATTCCGTAAAACTGTGGCAACCTCAAAAAATGAAAACACAAAAAAAGCCCCTAAAAGGGGCTTTCAAAGCATTACCAGATCACTCTGGATTTCAATATGGTGCCCAAGGCCGGACTTGAACCGGCACGGCTTACGCCACTACCCCCTCAAGATAGCGTGTCTACCAATTCCACCACTTGGGCATATTCTTGATTATTCGCTGGCAGACTCAGGTATTTCCTGCCTTAGCTCGGCGACCTCTTCCTCTGACACAGGAATGTCGGCGACAGCATCACTAGCCACTTCCGCTTCAGGCAGCCCTGTTTCCAGTACCTGCTGAACAGTTTCCAGTTCTGGGAAAAATGTATCTCCAACTTTCGCTTTATCCTTAGCTATCACTGCCAAACCAAAGCTTGTAATAAAGAATACAGTAGCGAGAATCCCGGTTGCTTTACTGAAGAAATTCCAGCCTCCAGCACTACCAAGCATTGTCTGTGATGCACCAGAACCAAAGGATGCCCCAGCTTCTGCGCCCTTTCCTTGCTGTAGCAGGATCATGCCAATAATGGCCAATGCTGTCAGCAGGTGAATAATGAGTATGATCTTTTCCATTCGCTTAATTCAGCCAATCAATAGTTAAATAGAGTTATGCCCGCTTACAAATTTCGCTGAATTCCTCGGCATCCAGTGAAGCGCCGCCTACTAAAGCGCCATCAACATCTGGCTGCGAAAACAATTCAGCAGCATTAGCGGCCTTAACACTGCCGCCATACAATATCCGAGTTTTAGCACCAGAATCGCCTAACTGCTGACGAATTTCCTGATGCACTGCCTGCGCCTGTTTCGCACTCGCAGTTTTACCTGTACCAATAGCCCATATTGGCTCGTAGGCTATCACCGCCTCACAAACCGCGTCCAGACTACATCGATCTATCACCGCATCAATCTGAGCCGCAATAACAGACAGAGCCTCACCTCGCTCACGCTGCTCGAGAGTCTCACCTACACACAGCACCGGTATCAAACCGTCCTGCTGGGCTGCATAAAACTTTTCTGCAACCTGCTGGTTACTTTCTCCGTAACGACTGCGCCGCTCGGAATGACCAACAATAACATACCGACACCCAAGCTCACGTAACATGCCACTAGCTACTTCGCCAGTGAAAGCGCCAGACTGGTACTCAGAAACATTCTGAGCGCCAACTGAAATACCAGATCCTTCTACGCTGGCGGCCACCAACGGTATGTACACATAGGGCGGGAAAATAGCAACTTCTGCCTCACATCGCGTTTCAAGTAAACTGGCAATGAGCGCGACAATCGATTCACGATTGCCATTCATTTTCCAGTTGCCTGCCACCAGAGGATGACGCATATCTAATGTTTTCCCGGCCCCGAAAAAGGGGCGCAATCTTAGCTGAGTTACAATCAACATACAACAATAGCGCGGAGCAAAATCCTGTAAGATCCGACACACATTGATGTCAGGCTATTACAAGCAATATGGAGCAAGCCCCAACAAAACAGATGGCTCTCTAACCCACCTCACTCTCAACTACACTGGCCACTTGGTTAACCAGCTTTTTGACCAGACCTGCATCTTCCGCTTCAACCATGACCCTTACCAACGGTTCCGTGCCTGAAGGCCTCAATAATACCCGACCGCTATCTACCAACTCATTTTCTGCAGCGACAACAGCCCGCTGAATAGCCGGGTTATTCTCAATATTAAATTTTTGTTTGATGCGCACATTAATCATGCTCTGAGGGTATTTTTTCATCCCTTTTTTGAGCGTATTCAACGGCAAATCTGTTTCCCGCATAGCATTAAGCACCTGCAAGGCAGCCACCACGCCATCGCCCGTAGTCGTCAGATCACTACAGATAATGTGACCAGAACTTTCGCCACCGAGTTGCCACTGATTCTCCCGCAGAGCTTCAATCACATATCGATCACCCACATTGGTACGCACAAAAGGTATACCTAAATCACGCAGTGCAATTTCCATCCCGAAGTTAGTCATCAGGGTGCCCACAACGCCGCTGCAACCACCATGCTGATGACGGTGCTTGGCAATGACAAAGAGCAGCTCATCGCCATCGACGGTGTGCCCCTTATGGTCCACAAATAAAACCCGATCGCCATCGCCATCGAGAGCGATACCCATGTCCGCCCCCTCCCTCACCACGGCATCCTGCAACAGCGCTGGCTGGGTCGACCCACAGTTTTCATTGATATTAAATCCATCCGGCTCAACGGCCATCTCAACCACTTCCGCACCGAGCTCCCTGAAAACATTGGGGGCTGTGTGATAGGTGGCTCCATTGGCACAGTCCACAACAATTTTCAGGCCTTCCAACGTACTTCCGGATGGCAGCGTACCTTTACAAAATTCAATGTACCGCCCAACAGCATCGCTTACTCGATGGGCTTTCCCCAACTTGCTAGATTCCTCTGTCACCAGATCTTTCAGCAAGTAACTTTCTATAGCCTCCTCCACATCATCAGGCAACTTAAAGCCGTCTCCACCGAAAAATTTGATGCCATTATCATAATAAGGGTTGTGTGAGGCGCTGATCACAATGCCCGCCTGAGCACGAAAAGTTCGGGTGAGATAGGCAATTGCCGGCGTCGGCATGGGCCCAAGTAACGCAACATCAACGCCGGCGGCGATCAACCCCGCTTGCAGCGCAGACTCAAACATATACCCGGACACCCGAGTATCTTTTCCCATCAGGATCAGCTTCCGGCCTTTCGTCTGCTCACTGAACACCTTACCGGCAGCCCAGCCCAGCTTCAGCACGAAGTCTGCAGTAATGGGGCTAGTGCCGACTCGACCACGAATTCCATCTGTGCCAAAAAAACGTCTACCCATCTTTTCGTTCCTCAACAGCATTCATTATTTTCAACATATCTACGGTAGCAGCCACATCATGGACCCGAAGAATTGCAGCCCCCTGCTGAGCAGCAAGCATGGCCAATGCCACACTACCAACCAGGCGTTGATTCACGGGCTTATTGAGAATTTCACCAATCATGGATTTTCGTGATACCCCCACCAACAACGGAAAGCCCAGCGCACTCAGATCTGATATAGCGCGAAACAAGGTTAGATTGTGCTCCAGAGTCTTACCAAAGCCAAACCCGGGATCCAGTACAATTTTGCAGCGATCAATCCCTGCATCCTCACAGGCATGAGCACGGGCCAGTAGAAAATCGCTGACCTCTGCCACCACATCCTGATAACGGGGGCTCTGCTGCATAATCTTCGGCTCTCCAGCCATATGCACAAGGCAAACAGGAAGGTCCGTTGAGACAGCCGCCTCTAAGGCACCATCGCGCTGCAGAGCACGCACATCATTAATCATCGATGCTCCGGCGCTCGCTGACGCCTGAATAACCTCTGGAGTACTCGTATCCACTGAAACCGGCACATCAAAACGTGCGGCAATAGCCTCTACAATAGAAACCACCCTATCCAGCTCTTCATCAACAGCCACTATCGCTGAGCCCGGGCGAGTTGACTCTCCACCCACATCAATAATATCAGCGCCCTCAGCCAGAAATGCCTCCACGTGCTTCAGTACCCGAGACAGATCCAGACAGCCGCTACTGCCATAGAGCTGGCCGCCATCGGAAAAAGAGTCTGGAGTAGCGTTAAGCACCGCCATAATACAAGGAGAGGAAAGGTCGAGCTGGTACGGACCGAGGTTCATCTAAAATCCCGGAAAAAGTGACATAAAGTAAAGTAATTCATCGAAACGAAACAACCCCCCGGCACTGAGGCCGGGGGATAGAGTTAGTGTTCTTTAGCAGGGCCGCCCACAGCGCCCCTATCATCAGAATCACCTTTTTCCTGACCACCGGGCCGGCTACCAAAATCCTCATCACGCCAATCGTGAGGTGGCCGCACAGGACGACGTGACATCAAATCGTCCACTTGGTCTGAATCAATGGTTTCATATTCCATCAATGCATCCTTCATAGCATGGAGGATATCCATATTATCTTTCAGGATTTTCACTGAGCGAGCGTAGCAATCGTCCAGCATCCTACGTACTTCAATATCAATTTCCCTGGCAGTATCTTCGGAGTAAGTGGATTGCCCCGCTCCAGGCATCTGGGACTCTTCCTCCCCATACATCACTGGCCCCATTTTGTCAGACAGCCCCCAACGCACCACCATATTACGCGCCATCTGAGTGGCTCGCTCAATATCATTGGAAGCACCCGTAGTGACGCCATCAGGACCATGAATCAACTCTTCAGCGATCCGCCCACCAAACAGGCTACACAACTGGCTGTCAAGCTGACGCTTGCTGAAGCTATATTTATCTTCCTCTGGCAAAAACTGGGTCACTCCCAGCGCCCTGCCACGGGGAATAATTGAGACTTTATGTACGGGGTCGTGCTCCGGTACAGACCGACCAATAATGGCATGGCCAGCCTCATGGTAAGCCGTATTTTCCTTTTCTTTCGCCGACATCGCCAAGGAGCGACGCTCGGCTCCCATCATGATTTTGTCACGTGCTTTCTCAAACTCTTCCATGGTCACAATGCGCTTATTGGCTCGAGCCGCAACCAAAGAAGCCTCGTTGATCAGGTTGGCCAAATCGGCACCAGAGAAGCCGGGGGTGCCCCGCGCCACAATACCGAGGTCAACTTTTTCATCCAAAGGCACCTTCCGCGCATGCACTTTCAATATCTGCTCACGCCCACGAATGTCTGGTAAACCTACATATACCTGGCGATCAAAACGACCGGGGCGCAGCAATGCCTTATCGAGCACATCGGGCCTGTTCGTGGCAGCAATGACAATAACCCCTTCATTTCCTTCAAAACCATCCATTTCTACCAGCAGCTGATTCAAGGTCTGCTCACGCTCGTCGTTACCGCCACCATAACCACCGCCACGATGACGACCCACAGCATCCAGCTCATCGATAAAGATAATACAGGGAGACTGTTTTTTGGCCTGATCAAACATATCTCGAACACGAGAGGCGCCCACACCGACAAACATTTCTACAAAATCAGAACCGGAAATAGAAAAAAACGGTACCTTGGCTTCGCCCGCAATGGCTTTGGCAAGGAGTGTTTTACCGGTCCCGGGCGGGCCCACCATCAACACACCTTGTGGTATGCGGCCACCGAGACGCTGAAAACGAGAAGGATCTCGCAGGAAGTCCACCAGTTCATGGACATCTTCTTTTGCCTCATCAACACCAGCCACATCAGCAAAGGTGGTACTGATTTGATCTTCACCCAATAATCGAGCCTTACTTTTACCAAAAGCCATGGGGCCACCACGACCACCGCCGCCCCCACCCTGCATCTGACGCATAAAGAACATAAAAATGGCCAGAATTAGCAATATAGGGAAAGAGGCCACCAATAACTGAGTCCACAGACTCTGTGTCTCTGGCTCCTGCCCTACAACTTCGACGTTATTATTGAGCAAGTCTGTCATCAAACCAGAGTCAGGCGCATCTGGGCGAGTCGTTTTGAACATACTGCCATCAGCGCGCTTCCCTTCGACAGTAGTGGGCCCTTGAAGAACCACACTGTCAACACGACCAGTTTGTACTTCTTCAATAAAAGAAGAATAACTGATGCTCTTATCCTGAGCAGGAGGACTGAAATTCTGGAATACTGACAGCAACACCGCGGCAATAATCAGCCACAACACAAGATTTTTCGCCATGTCGTTCAAGTAAATATCCTCATCTGATACACCACCGACTATCAGCAGTATTATTGGGCTGCGTCACAATGGCAAACCCAGTTAAATTAATTAATCCTGACGCTTTAACCCTTTGGCCACCAAGTAAACCTCTCGAGACCGAGGTCGTGAAGCATCGGGCTTGCGCGTCACCACACGCTGAAATCTACCCCTCACCTGATGTAGAAGTTCGTCAAATCCCTCTCCATGGAACACTTTGGCAACAAAATCGCCGTCAGGTTTCAATATTTGACAGGCTAAATCCAGTGCCAGCTCAACCAAATACATAGCCTTGGGTTGATCCACCGCCCTCATACCACTCATATTGGGGGCCATATCCGAAATTACAAGGTCTGCAAGATTGTCACCAAGCGCATCAAGAATCTCTTTTAGCACCGACTCCTCAGTGAAATCTCCCTGCACAAAATCAACGCCGGCGATACTATCCATCAGTAAAATATCGGAAGCCACCACACGGCCCTTATTGCCCACCAACTTTACCGCCACCTGCGACCAACCACCAGGTGCTGCGCCCAAATCGACGACTGTCATGCAAGGCTGAAACAAGCGGTCTTTGTTGTCCAGTTCGATCAATTTGTAGCTGGCACGAGAACGATAACCCTCCTGCTGGGAGCGTTTTACGTATTGGTCACTATTATGTTCCTGCAACCAACGCTGGCTGCTCTTTGAGCGTCCCATATCCACCTATTACCTGAGGCCAACCTACACATTGCCCCACAACCAAATTTTAACGTGTTACTATTTTTACCACAGCTAAATTCGCTTAAACCCAGCAATTATAAGAGCCTTAGGCAAATATTAGCGCATAGATACCGTATTCAGGATAGAATGCGTGCCGTTTTGAAGGGTAGCTATTCTATGACACTTTCCAATAATGACAAAAAACACCTGCGACGATTGGGTCACAACCTGAATCCCGTTGTTACTGTTGCTGGAAACGGTTTAAGTGAAAATGTACTGACTGAAATCGACCGCGCACTCAGCGATCACGAGCTAATCAAAGTAAAGTTGGCTGTGGGCGACAATGAAACCAAGCAACAAGTCATTGGCACTATATGCGAGAAGCTTCGAGCTGAAGCCGTACAATCCATTGGCCATATCGTGTTGCTACTGAGAAAAGCCGACAAACCAAACCCCCGGTTATCCAATCTGCTCCGATAGACCATATCTACCATTCACAAGAGAAAAACTCGAATAAATGGTTCGGATAAATAGACTGATACTGGGAGCCACGGTTTTATACAGAAAATTAGCTCGCCATCACTTTCAACACAAACCCGATACCCAGTGAATTGTTCAAACGCTACAAATGCTTCACATCATCAATTTCATATTCGACCTCTCCAGAGGGCGTTTTAACCACAACCTCATCACCAACCTCCTTCCCAATCAATGCTCTGGCAATGGGGGACTGGTAGGAAATTTTATTGGCTTTTACGTCCGACTCATCATCGCCAACAATTTTATAGGTTACTGTTTCATCGGTTTCCAAATTAATAATGTTGACGGTGCAACCAAAGATGACCTTGCTCCCTTCCTTGATTGCGCTAATATCAATAATCTGGGCATGGCTAAGCTTGCCTTCAATGTCCTGAACACGACCTTCAGCAAATCCCTGCTGCTCACGAGCAGCGTGATACTCCGCATTTTCCTTAAGATCACCGTGCGCCCGAGCTTCAGCGATAGCAGCAACAATCCGCGGACGCTCCACTTTTTTTAGGTTATCCAGTTCCTGGCGCAGACTTTCTGCCCCCTCCACAGTCATTGGTATTTTTTGCATCAACCGTTCCTCCGATGAAGATCCTGCAGACGATGGACCTTAATCTCACCGCCTTGCTTCAAGGCCATACAAACCGCTTCGCCACCAGCCAAGGTGGTAGTGTAATAAACGCCGTGCTGCTCTGCACTGGAGCGAATAGTCGCAGAGTCAGCAATCGCCTGGCGACCTTCGGTAGTATTAACAATCAGATCAATTTTATCGTTCTTAATCATATCCACAATATGGGGACGACCCTCCTGGACCTTATTGACCAGCTCCACTTCCAGCCCGGCCTTTTCAAGGACCCTGGCCGTTCCCTGAGTGGCAACCAACTTAAAGCCAGCTGCCAGCAAACTTTGGGCCACATCGGCAATGCCCGCCTTATCCGGCTCACGAACACTGAGAAATGCAGTCCCGGATGTGGGTATTGGGTCACTGGCACCTAATTCTGCCTTGGCATAGGCCTCGGCAAAGGTATCACCTACACCCATAGCCTCACCGGTAGATTTCATTTCTGGCCCAAGAATCGGGTCAATACCGGGGAATTTATTAAAGGGCAGTACCGCTTCTTTTACACTGAAATAGCTGGGAATTATTTCTTTGGTGAAGCCCTGCTCTTCAAGAGTGACACCGGCCATGCAACGAGCTGCCACCTTCGCCAATGAAGTTCCGATACATTTAGACACAAAGGGAACCGTTCGGGAGGCACGAGGATTAACTTCAATCACATAGATTTTTTCATCTTGCCAAGCCAACTGCACATTCATCAGACCTTTCACTTTTAGCTCAACCGCCATCGCTTTCACGACAGCACGCATTTCATCCTGAACATCTGCCGGTAAACTATAAGGGGGCAGTGCACAGGCAGAATCACCAGAATGAATACCCGCTTGCTCAATGTGCTGCATGATCGCGCCGATGACCACATCATTGCCATCAGAAACTGCATCAATATCCACTTCGACTGCAGAGGAAAGAAAGTAGTCCAGCAATACTGGCGTATCATCAGACACATGAACAGCCTCACGCATATAGCGCGCCAACTCTTCTTCCTTATAAACAATCTCCATCGCTCGACCACCCAGCACATAGGAGGGCCGTACCACTAATGGATAACCGATACTGGCCGCAGCACCTACCGCCTCTTCTGCAGAACGAACAATCGCATTGGGGGGCTGCAACAAATCCAGCTTATGGATCATTTGCTGGAAGCGCTCACGATCTTCTGCCCGATCAATCGCATCTGGAGTCGTACCAATAATAGGTACACCTTCAGCTTCCAATGCCCGGGCAAGTTTCAGTGGTGTCTGACCACCAAACTGAACAATGACACCCTTCGGCTTTTCTATATGGACTATTTCTAGCACGTCTTCCAGTGTGACCGGTTCAAAATACAAGCGGTCAGAGGTGTCATAATCTGTGGAAACGGTTTCGGGGTTACAGTTGACCATAATGGTCTCATAACCGTCTTCACGCATCGCCAACGCAGCATGTACACAGCAGTAGTCGAACTCAATGCCCTGACCAATACGATTGGGGCCCCCGCCGAGCACCAAAATCTTATCTCTATCCGAAGGCTGTGACTCACACTCCTCTTCATAGGTAGAGTACATATAAGCAGTCGCCGTTGAGAATTCAGCTGCACAGGTGTCAACCCGCTTGAATACAGGACGAATACCGACGGACTGACGTTTTTCTCTCACCGTTTTTTCATCCGTATTCAGCAAGACTGATAATCGTTTATCAGAGAAGCCCTTACGCTTGAGACGAAACAGGCGATCAGCATCAAGACTTCCCAGCGATACGTCATCCAGGCTAATTTCGTCACGGATAATGTCTTCAATCTGCGCCAAAAACCAAGGGTCAATGGCTGAAAGCTTATAGACGTCATCCACAGACATACCTGCTCGAAAAGCATCGCCCACATACCAGATACGCTCGGAGCCCGGCTCCCTGAGCTGCTGGCGAAGCTCAATCATGCCCTCTTCAGTACTAACGTCCACCCGAGGCTCAAAACCTGCAGAGTCGACCTCCAAACCACGAAGTGCCTTGTGCAGTGATTCCTGAAAAGTGCGACCAATGGCCATCACCTCACCCACTGATTTCATCTGAGTCGTCAGCTTGGCATTGGCCTGATTAAATTTCTCAAAAGCAAATCGTGGAATCTTGGTCACCACGTAATCAATGCTCGGCTCAAACGACGCTGGAGTAGCACCGTCAGTAATATCATTTTGCAACTCATCGAGGGTGTAACCCACGGCCAGCTTTGCCGCCACTTTGGCAATAGGAAAACCTGTTGCCTTGGACGCCAAAGCTGAGGAGCGAGATACCCGAGGGTTCATCTCAATAACGACTAAACGACCATCTTCAGGGTTAACCGCAAATTGCACATTAGACCCGCCGGTCTCAACACCAATTTCACGCAGCACCGCAATGGATGCATTCCGCATAATCTGGTATTCCTTGTCAGTCAAGGTCTGAGCGGGGGCCACAGTAATAGAATCACCCGTGTGCACACCCATTGGGTCCAGATTTTCAATGGCGCAAATGATGATGCAGTTGTCATTTTTGTCTCGCACCACCTCCATTTCATATTCTTTCCAGCCGATCAGAGATTCATCGATCAGCAACTCATTGGTAGGCGATAAATCAAGTCCGCGCTGGCAAATATCTACAAATTCTTCACGGTTGTAGGCAATACCACCACCCGACCCGCCCATGGTGAACGAGGGTCGAATAATACAGGGATAGCCAAAACGATCTGGCGCTTGAAGCGCTTCTTCGAGGCTATGGACGATGACTGAATCCGCTGTATTTAGGCCAATCTTCTTCATCGCCTTATCAAAACGACTACGATCCTCCGCCTTATCAATAGCATCCTGGTCGGCGCCGATCATATCGACACCAAATTTTTCCAACACGCCTTCACGCGCCAGATCCAGAGCACAGTTGAGTGCTGTTTGCCCCCCCATAGTCGGAAGCAATGCATCCGGGCGCTCTTCCTCAATAATTTTTGCCACAGTTCGCCATTCCACCGGCTCAATATAGGTAGCATCGGCCATGGAGGGGTCTGTCATTATCGTGGCAGGATTGGAGTTCACCAGAATAACCCGGTAACCCTCTTCCCGTAGCGCTTTACAAGCCTGGGCGCCAGAGTAGTCAAACTCACAAGCCTGACCAATGACAATGGGGCCGGCACCGAGGATTAGAATACTTTTGATATCAGTTCTTTTTGGCATAAGTTATCGTTAATTCAGGCTTGTCGCCGTTATCTTTCTAGGTTTGACGCCACACACTTGGTGCAGGCCGTTCTTCATAATACACCAGGTTTTCGTCTATCCAACCCAGGCCTCTATTTCTAGCACGTTCTATTTTAGAACCCTATATTCAAAATTCTCTACCCAAAAGCTGGGCAGAAGCTCATCACGCTTCAGATCGACGAGCTTGGATCAATTCAAAAAAGTGGTCAAATAAGGGGGCAGCATCGTGTGGCCCTGGGCTGGCTTCAGGATGACCTTGAAAACTGAAGGCTGGCTTATCTGTACGATGAATACCCTGCAATGATTTATCAAATAACGAACAGTGCGTTGCACGCAAGTTCGTAGGTAACGACTTCTCGTCCACAGCAAAGCCATGATTTTGACTGGTAATCAGTACAGCACCAGTATCAAGGTTTTTCACCGGATGGTTCGCACCATGATGACCAAACTTCATTTTTACTGTTTTAGCACCACTGGCTAGCGCCAATAGCTGATGACCCAAACAAATACCAAACACGGGAATATCTGTTAATAAGATTTGCTGAATAGCCTCAATTGCGTAGTCACAGGGCTCCGGATCTCCGGGGCCATTGGACAAGAAAACACCATCTGGATTCATTGCCAACACATTGGCTGCTGGCGTCTTAGCTGGAACGACAATAAGCTCGGCGCCGCGATCTACAAGCATTCGCAAAATATTTCGCTTGGCTCCAAAGTCATAGGCGACCACCTTATAAGGTTTCTCTGCTGGCTGCGTATAGCCTACATCTAACGCCCAACTGCCTTCCTGCCACTCGTATACGTTCTGAGTTGTTACCTCTTTAGCGAGGTCCACCCCTTTCAAGCCAGAAAACTCACGAGCAACCGCTAATGCCTTCTCCTCATCCACCTCACCGGCCATCAGGCAGCCGCTTTGCGCACCTTTTTCACGAAGAATTCGGGTCAACTTTCGAGTATCAATGTCGGCAATACCAAGAATATTATTAGCCTTTAGGTAGCTATCTAAATTCTGCTGAGAGCGAAAATTACTCGCCATTAAAGGCAAGTCTCTGATCACCAACCCTGCGGCCCAGATACGACTAGACTCTTCATCTTCAGTATTGATACCGGTGTTACCGATATGAGGGTAGGTAAGTGTAACGATCTGACGAGCGTAAGATGGATCAGTCAATATTTCTTGGTAACCGGTCAACGCTGTATTGAATACCACTTCGCCACTGGAAATGCCTTCAGCACCAATAGCAATGCCCTTAAAAATAGTACCGTCCTCAAGTACGAGAATGGCGGACCGATGGGTATCGGTATTCAATTCAATCTCCTCAACTTAACAACAGATGCCAGCTTCTCAGAGGCTGCCGCGAACAAAGCGGGATCAATGCCTCAGTTTTGCCAACAACAGACTATAAAAAAGCGAGATGAAACCGTACGTCTCACCTCGCTTCCTAATCCTCTACCGCGCCATGTCCCTCTATGTTTACGGAGCATCACACACCAGTAGAAACTAACCAAACATTCTAGGCTAAGCACTGCAATCTGTCTAGCCAATCTAGCCGGAAAAACCCAATTAACCTAAGGCAAATTCACTGCAGATTCTGTGAGTAAATCGCTCTACAACTTCCCCCAAATGACAACAATAAAAACCATGCGAAGAATTTATCTGGACCCCTATTTATGCTTGTATCTACTGATGATACCCATCAGTCACCGACGGGGCTCAGGGAGGCTCGATTGAAGCTCGAGAGGAATTAAACCTTCGTGCCTTTCACCCATTCAAGTTGGCGCCCAAAAACCGCCGCTAGAGGCTATCTACCAACACGCCCTAGGTGATGCCAGTGTTTAAAACAACATCAACCCGCTTAAAGATACACTAGCGGTTCGAATAACCTTATACTTTTAACCTGTTTAAAAACAAAAAAAGGCCGCCCTAACGGGCGGCCTTTTTAGTCAACCTTATAGCTTATTTCAACCCGAGCACATCTTGCATATCAAACAAGCCTTTCTCCCTACTCGACAACCAATCGGCAGCTCGCACTGCACCCCGAGCAAAAGACATACGACTTGAGGCTTTGTGGGTTATTTCAACCCGCTCACCCTCAGCGGCAAAAGTGACGGTGTGATCTCCCACTATATCGCCAGCCCGCACTGTGGCAAAACCTATTGTTTGGCGATCTCTAGCGCCAGTCTGCCCTTCTCTGCCATAGACTGCCACCTCATTCAAATTGCGACCCAGCGCATCGGCCACCACTTCACCCATACTTAGCGCGGTACCAGAAGGCGCATCCACCTTGTGACGGTGATGAGCTTCATAAACTTCTATGTCTACATCATCACCTAGCACTCGAGCCGCCATATCAAGCAACTTGAAACAAAGGTTTACACCGGTACTGAAGTTTGAAGCCATGCATAATGCTGTACTGTCTATCACTGACAACAGTTGTGCTTTCTGCTCATCACTAAATCCCGTCGTGCCCACCACCATTTTCTTTCCACTGGCAGCACAGACTGCAGCATTAACAACTGATGCTGCGGGAGCAGTGAAATCAATCAGCACATCGAAGTCATCAACGACCTGTTTTATATCACTAACAACAGCAACACCCAAGCGACCAATGCCGGCCAACTCACCGGCATCGACGCCAATCAGCGTGCTTTCTGGGCGCTCAATTGCTGCTGTCAACGTAGTCTCAGGATTAAGACTGACCGCCTCAATAAGGGTTTTCCCCATGCGACCAGCCGCGCCCGTAACTGCAATTCGAGTCATAGTTATTCTCATTTTGCGCTCAGCAGGAGTGCTGTAGCTGAAGCGCTATATCGTAAACCCATCAAAGAATTTTTTCACACCCTCAAACCAAGATGCTTTTTTTGGTGAGTGCTTGCCGCCTTCGAGGCTTTCTTGCAACTTACGCAATAATGCTTTTTGGTCACCATCGAGATTGACCGGTGTTTCCAGTACGACTCGACACATCAGGTCTCCCGGGCCACCGCCTCTAACACTGGTGACGCCCTTGCCCTTCAAACGGAACAGCCGACCAGTCTGAGTCTCTGGCGGCACTTTCAGTTTTACACGGCCATTCAGCGTAGGCACCTCCAACTCACCCCCTAGAGCGGCGTCCACGATACTGATCGGGACTTCACAATAGAGGTTGCGACCATCTCTTTGGAACAGAGCATGCTCTCGAACATCCATCTGCACATAAAGATCGCCAGACGGCCCGCCATCAGGGCTCGCTTCGCCTTCACCAGCCAAACGAATGCGATCACCGGTATCTACACCAGGCGGCACTTTTACTGAAAGGGTTTTTGTTTCCTTAACTCGCCCTTGACCATAACAGGTACCACAGGGATCACTGATCACCTGGCCACGTCCATGGCATTTGGGACAGGTCTGCTGAACCGAGATAAAGCCCTGAGACATACGTACTTGGCCATGGCCGCCACAGGTAGCACAGGTATCGGGGGTAGCCCCTTTTTTTGAACCAGAACCACTGCAGTCATCGCAGGCACACAACGTAGGCACCTTGATCTGAACGGTTTTACCTCTTACGGCATCCTCTAGACCTAGGTCTAAGTTATATCGCAGATCAGATCCACGTGTGGGCCCAGCTCGTCCACGGCCACCACCTCGGCCACCTCCACCAAAAATATCGCCAAATACGTCGCCAAAAATATCGCTGAAATTGCCATAGTCGCCGCCAGGAGCACCACCGCCAAACCCACCATTAGAGCCAACGCCAGCATGACCATACTGGTCATAGGCCGCTTTCTTCTCCTTATTGGAGAGAACCTCGTAAGCCTCGGTTGCCTCTTTGAAAATATCTTCAGCTTTCTTGTTATCAGGATTGCGATCCGGATGGTTTTTCATCGCAATCCGGCGATAAGCCTTTTTGACTTCGGCTTCGGAAGCGCTTTTGGCCACACCGAGAATTTCGTAGTAATCGCGTTTGGACATTCGCTATCAGCTTCTTTTATCTAGTTATAAAACGTAATACGCAGGCAGTTTGATATATTTCAAACGCAGCAAAGCGCGAGCAAAGCCCGCGCCTGCAACCGACAGCTAGCGTTCGGCAACAACAAACAAACCAAAGGCTTATTTGTCGTCTTCTTTTACTTCCTCAAACTCTGCATCAACAGCATCATCTGGGCCACCAGCAGCTTCCCCCTCAGGGTTTTCAGCCTGAGCCTCAGCCGCCTGCTCTGCATAAAGCTTTTGAGCCAAGGCTGCAGAAGCTTCTGAAAGCTTGCTCGCCGCTGTATCCATAGCATCCTTGTCATCACCCTTAACCGCTTCCTCCACTTCTTTTACTGCTGACTCAATGGCTTCTCTTTCTTCATCAGAGGCTTTGTCTCCGGCTTCTTCCAAGGTTTTCTTGGCAGCGTGTGCTAGACCATCTGCAGCATTACGCGCCTGCACCAGCTCTCCAAATTTTTGGTCTTCGGCGGCATTGGCTTCAGCATCTTTCACCATTTTTTCAACTTCTTCATCGGACAATCCGGAAGAGGCTTTGATAACAATAGACTGCTCTTTGCCAGTGGCCTTATCTTTAGCATTCACATGTAGAATACCGTTGGCATCAATGTCAAACGTCACTTCAATTTGCGGCATACCACGAGGTGCTGGTGGGATATCAGCCAGGTCAAAACGGCCCAGCGATTTGTTCCCGGTGGCTTGCTTGCGCTCACCCTGCACTACATGAATAGTCACCGCAGTCTGATTATCTTCTGCAGTAGAAAAAATTTGCGATTTCTTACTAGGAATCGTGGTGTTCTTTTCAATCAAGGGAGTGGCTACACCGCCCATGGTTTCAATACCCAGCGTCAGTGGTGACACATCGAGCAGCAACACATCTTTCACGTCGCCAGACAATACCGCACCCTGAATGGCCGCACCCATGGCAACCGCTTCGTCGGGGTTAACATCCTTACGTGCTTCTTTACCAAAGAACTCACTGACCTTTTTCTGCACCATCGGCATACGAGTCTGACCACCGACCAAAATCACTTCATCGATATCCGATGCTGACTTACCAGCATCTTTCAATGCCATTTTCAATGGTGCAATGCAGCGCTCAACCAACTTCTCGACCAACGACTCTAATTTGGCGCGGGTCAACTTCACCACCAAGTGCTTAGGACCAGTAGCATCTGCAGTGATGTAAGGTAGGTTAACTTCTGTTTGCTGACTGGATGACAACTCGATCTTGGCTTTTTCAGCCGCCTCTTTTAGACGTTGAAGTGCCATAGGATCACTGTGCAGGTCGATACCATTTTCCTTCTTGAACTCTTCAGCCAAGTATTCAATCAATCGCAGGTCGAAATCCTCACCACCAAGGAAGGTATCACCATTGGTGGAAAGTACTTCAAACTGGTGCTCTCCATCTACATCAGCAATTTCAATAATGGAAATATCAAAGGTACCACCACCCAAGTCGTAAACGGCAATCACGCTATCGCCAGGCGTTTTGTCCATCCCGTAGGCAAGCGCTGCTGCAGTCGGCTCGTTAATAATACGCTTGACGTCAAGACCAGCAATTTTACCCGCATCCTTAGTGGCCTGACGCTGGGAGTCATTAAAGTAGGCCGGTACAGTAATCACCGCCTCTGTCACACTTTCACCAAGATAGTCCTCGGCGGTTTTCTTCATTTTTTTCAGTACTTCAGCAGAAATCTGTGGGGCTGCTTTCTTGTCGCCATTCACTTCTACCCAAGCATCACCATTGTCGGCTTTAACAATTTTGTACGGCACCATTTTGATGTCTTTCTGTACAACATCGTCTTCAAAACGACGACCAATAAGGCGCTTTACGGCATACAGTGTGTTGGAAGGATTGGTTACCGCCTGGCGCTTGGCGGATTGACCCACCAGAATTTCGCCGTCATCGGTATACGCTACGATAGATGGCGTAGTGCGGCCACCTTCGGCATTTTCAATCACTTTTGGCTTTCCGCCTTCGAGCACGGACACACAAGAGTTAGTGGTGCCCAAGTCAATTCCGATAATTTTACCCATTGTTTTCTCTCCGGGATTTGTTTCAAGTTTAAAAACTTTTTATTTAAAAACTTTTTATTTAAAAAACGGCTTCTGATTGTTTATATTGGCCCGTGTTAGCGGATTTCAACCCTCGCCAGTGTTATTTGGTGGGGCCTTAGCCACGACTACCATGGCTGGACGAACCAGCCGCCCATTCAACGTATAACCTTTTTGGAACACATCGACCACGGTGTTGGGCGCCTCTCCTGGCATTTCCAGCATACTCATCGCCTGATGGAATTCGGGATTAAACACCTGCCCCTTAGGGTCAACGGCCTCTACCTTGAAGCGTGCCAATACGTCCTGAAAACTTTTAAGCGTCAGCTCAACGCCTTCACTGAGCACCTTGATGTCGTCACTACTGTCATCAATAGTCTGTAATGCGCGCTCCAAGTTATCGACCACAGGAAGAAGCTCACCAACAAACTTATCTAGTGCGTATTTGTGGGCATTCTCCACATCGCGTTCCATGCGACGGCGCAGGTTCTGCATCTCAGCCTGGGTTCTTAATTCCTGATCTTTCACCCCCTCCAATTCGGCCTGAAGCTGTACTAAATCTTCATTAGGCTGCGGCACAGCATCTTCTATAATCGGCTGCTCAGCCCCCAACTCCTCTGACTGAGGCTCATCGACCCCTGTCTCCTGGCTATTATTCTCTTCAGTTGACACGCAACATCTCCATTTTGGACATTGTTTAATCTAGTATTGGTTTAGTTTCATCCCGCTATATTGGGTCTTCACATCCAGTTTCAAGGGCAGACGCATTGAAAAAATCTGTATAACATTGGCATCCTGAACATCACCCCATAACGGTAGGATCCTCATTGCTCATAGCCCTCACTGTCAAAAATTTCACCTTGGTCGAACACCTCGAAGTGGACTTCAGCCTTGGCATGACGGCGCTGACCGGAGAAACCGGCGCGGGAAAATCATTGGTAATTGATGCGCTGGCGATGGCTCTGGGAGATCGAGCCGATACTGACCGAATACGCCGCGGTGCTGAGCGGGCCGAAGTCTCAGCAATGTTTGATCTAAAAATCGCGCCTCGCGCAACCGAATGGCTCCAAAATAACGATTTTGATAACAACAGCGAAGAGTGCTTACTCAGGAGGCTACTTACTTCGGAAGGCCGCTCCCGTGGTTATATCAACGGCCAATCTGCCACCATGCAGCAATTGCGTGATCTGGGTGAAATGCTGATAGACATTCACAGCCAGCACGAACACCAATCCCTGTTGCGCAGGGAAGTTCATCGCCATATTTTGGATGATTTTGCCGGATGCGCCACCATGGTTGCTGAAACTAAACAGCTATACCAACAATGGGCATCTATTAAAGAACAGCTTCAACAGCTTGAAAACTCGTCCGATGAGCTCACCGCGCAACGCGACTTACTACGCTTCCAAGTAGAGGAGCTCAACCAACTGGGTCTAAGTGATGGTGAATACACCACATTAGAGCAGGAGCAACAGCTACTGGCTAATGCCGACGCCATACTTCATGACAGCCATATATTGTTACAGCTCTGCTCCGAAGCCGAAACCTTTAATCTACAGAGCACTCTCAGTAAGGCACTACACGTCTTGCAGGACATGCCAAATAAACCCATACCACTAGAAGAGGCAGAAAAACTACTTGGTAGCGCTCTAATTGAAGTAGAAGAAGCTGGCCGAGAAATCCAACACCACCTCGACAGTTTTGAGCTTGACCCAGAACGACTACAACAAGTAGAGGAACGACTCAGCGCTATTTACCAGCTGGCACGTAAACATCGCGTGGGCCCTGAAGCGCTTGAGCAAAAGCACGCCGAACTAAATCAGGTGCTCAACGCCATCAATGGCGGCGAAGACGAGATTAACGCATTACAACATCAGCTTGAGTTGCTGGCAGCCAACTACAGCACGCTTGCAAATGCGTTAACCGCAAAACGAACATCGGCAGCCAAACAATTGGCTTCGGCAATCGAGGAACAATTCTCATCGCTATCGATGATCGGCGCCAAGTTCTCAGTTGAGCTGTCACCACTACCCGACCACAGCTTTGGAGCACATGGCAAGGAAACCGTCGAATTCCTGATTTCCACCAACCCTGGGGAGCCTGTAAAACCCCTCGCCAAGATTGCTTCAGGGGGAGAGTTATCAAGAATCAGCCTCGCCATCCAGGTAATTGCTGCTCAAAACTCATCTATTCCCACGATGATATTCGATGAGGTGGATGTTGGTATTGGCGGCGCTACTGCCGAGGTCGTCGGCAAACTGTTGAGAAAACTAGGTGATCGAGGCCAAGTTATCTGTGTCACTCACCAACCCCAAGTAGCGGCAAGCGCTCATCACCACTTACTCGTCTCCAAGATGACCAAGCAGCATACGACACAGAGTCATATCAAACCCCTCTCAGAAACGGGTCGAACGAATGAGATTGCTCGCATGCTTGGCGGGTCAACTGTCACCGACACAACGCTTAGCCATGCCAAAGAGCTGCTGGGTCTAGCCCGCCAACCTCTGTAAGCAGACAACACCAAACGTTGATTTAGATCAATTCTTCCTGTCACCAGAACCTTTACATTTATTCACTCAAAAACTCTATCGGTAACATCAGATGTACCGAAGAGAACTGAGAAAATAATGAGAGAGGTGCTCAACATGGAATTAGAAGATACTGCCACCATGGCAAAAGTCGGCCTACTTGTCCTCGTGGGCTTTGGCGTTATGTGCGTCCTAATCGTAGCTGCCAATCTGGTTGGGTAATATTTTCTGCGCATAGGATAACGATAAACCATTCACTAGATGACCCCACGTTAGCTACTATCAGCTACCCTCTGCCAGACCAACTACAATATCACCCTGCTTCAACATGAGACGGGGTTAGTTGGTGGTGCGGTACAAATAATTTTTTCGTCCCGCATCGCAAACAACCAAGCTATCATCTAGCTTGCCACAACGCTCCTCCGCCAGCATCACACTATCAGGCAGCGCCTCACTCACGGCAATACTCTGTTTATCCAGCTTAAGAAAACGGAACATGGTTTCAAATCGCTGACTGAAATCTATCCCTTTTGCCGTCACGTCGTGAAAAAGAAACACGAATTTGGCATAAGAAAGCGTTGATCCGCCCAAACCAATTTCTAGCATCTTCCCAATGTATTGGCGATAAGCCCGCGTGAGATAAAGGCCAAGTGCCAACTTGTCACTACCCGACCCCGTAAATACCGGTATATCCATTTTGTTGGCGCCATCTAATGCACCGGTTCTCAGCTTACTATTAGCTTGATTTCCCACTAGGTTATAACTATGACCATCGCACCGAATACTTTGCGTATAAAACGCACAACGCCTCAAATCTCCAACGCCGTCTATACCACTTTTTTCCTCGGCATTTGCATAACGCATTTCCGGCTGCACTATTTTAGAAATATTATCCTTCTTCGGCATAACAACCTCAACGCCAATCTTGGCTGCCGGACGCTTTAACAACAGCGCTTGGGTCATTTCATTATTTCGACGAAAATCAAGGAGCGAAGGAAGACTAGCGCCCTTCCCCATAGCCTTTACCTCACAATAGAGCTGCTCATAATAGTTTTCAGCTAGAAGCAAACAAAATTTTTCTGCATAGACGGAGCCTGACAGCACCAGTAAAACCAGCCAAACCCCCCTCCTTATAAAACCACTTAACCCCATAAAATCGACCTATTTCTTGTTACCTGATTAGCGCGTTTTTCACTCAATCTGCTCCTATCCACAACTCACCCCATTCACCCTCACCCCGCCTCCGCATGTCAGTTGTTTACGATGGCGCCACAAAATCATAGACTGTCAGCCACTATCAGGGGCAAGGCGATTAAAATCAGCACGTTATGTCACAAATAATGGCCCGCCTACTACCACCGGCATTTTGCTTGGTGTTGGTAGGATTTATTACTTGGTACTCGCCGTCACTGGAAAGCAATCAGCTCTCCACGTTACGTCAACTCCCCTACATCCTTTGCGGGCTGGCTGCATTTGTCGCCATCTTGGCCAATCATTCTAGGGACTTGGGCGCAGCACTCATTATGCTCGCCTGCTATTGGCTGATTCGCCAATACCTTCAGGCGCCTCTTGATACCGAACCAGCAGGCCAAGCTTATGGTCTGATCTCCCTTTGCCTACCTTTGCTACTTGGAATACTTATTATCCTACCCAACACCGGCTGGCGACACCTTGGGTTTTTAGTCTTTATCTCTTTTATTTCAATTTTTGCCCTGATTATCACCAGCCTATTTCAGTGGCAACCGCTGTGGTTCACAACGCTGTCTCCTGATCTGCAAGAAAGCACCTTTTTCGAACTAAAAGTATCGACTACAGCAAGTGTATTATTTCTTGTCGCCTTTATACTTGGCTTTGCTCTGCCGTTCCTGAAGAACCAGCAACCAGATAGCAGCCTCCCTAGCTGCATTTTTTTCAGTTTCATCACTCTGGCTTGGTTTCAGATACCTCATATTTCAGCGACAATATTTTCTGCTGTCGGACTGTTACTCATCATCAATCAAACTCACAGCCTACTCAACATGGTGTATCGCGATGAGCTCACACAAATAGCCAACAGGCGAGCACTGCTGAGAGATGCGCGCAACACAGGCAACACCTACGCACTAGCCATGGTAGATGTTGATCATTTCAAAAAAATTAATGACCAGTACGGACATGACTTGGGAGATCAGGTTCTAAAAGCTATCGCAGCAAAACTCCGCCAAGTCACAGGCGGCGGCAGGGCCTACCGTTTTGGAGGAGAAGAATTCTGCCTGTTATTTAAGGGGAAAACTGCTGACGAGGTGCTCGATAACGTAGAGTCGCTTCGCAAAATCATTGCCGAGTACGATATGACGGCTAGGGATAGAAAGTCCCGCCCCTGGAGTCAGAATACAGGTGAAAAGAAGCGCGGCGCATCCCGAGGTAAAGGCAATATCCGAGCTACGGTGAGTATGGGGTTAGCAGATTCCCATAACGGATTAGACTTTGATTCTGTCTTAAAAGCTGCCGATCGAGCAATGTACCGCGCCAAGGAAGGAGGAAGAAACCAAATTCGGCAGTAGCTCTGGCTAGACCAACAAACAATCCATCGTCATAAAGGATTTTGGTTTTTAGTGTTTTGAATTATACAGTGCACACAAATCGACTGGGCCAAGCAGTAGAAGTACAAATTATTTTCTATCCTTCACATAAAGCACGAGGTTGTGGCCGATAATATCAACACCATTTTCAGCAGCAATTTTCTCTTGCAGCGCCTCAATTTCTGCACTGTGAAACTCAATAACCACACCATTATCCACATTGACCATATGATCATGGTGATCCCCACGATCAACCTCGTAAACAGCCGGCCCATTATCAAAATTGTGGCGCGCTATCAGTCCAGCACCCTCAAACTGAGTGAGAACACGATAGACCGTGGCGATACCCACATCCTCACCCGACTCCATCAGTTTGCGATAGACATCCTCCGCACTCATGTGATGGCCAGAGGACTCTTCCAGAATATGCAAAATTTTCAATCTGGGTGCGGTGACTTTAAGTCCCACCTTGCGTAATTCTAGATTTTCCTCACTCATTCCTTTATGGCCCCTTCTATCCACTGGATGTATTCGGTATTATCGCCGTTCGAAGATATGACTGGAACCCCTAATGCACTTTACTGCACGAATGACTTGCTGTTTGGCCTTGGCTATAGCCCTTTCAGGATGCTCTGATTTCTCCATGCCAACCTTCAACATGCCATCTTTGCCAGGCATACATAAATTTGATGTACAGCAGGGCAACGTGCTCACTCAGGACATGGTCGATAAACTGAAGCCGGGAATGACCAAATCACAGGTACGTTTTATTATGGGCACACCACTTCTGGCAGACACATTCAACCAGAATCGCTGGGATTATTACTACAGTCTAGAACCCGCTAAAGGCGAAGAAGTGCGTGAACGTGTTGCCATATTCTTCGATAATGACCAACTGGTTGGCTTTCGTGGTGACTTCATCCCCAGCAATAATCAACCCGATGAATCTGAAGAATCCGAAGAATCACCCGAATCCGAAAAATCACCCGAATCCTAACTCACCAATCAAAAACAACAGCCCAGCCGGTTATTTTGCTTATTTTCCTGCTTGCTGGCGTACTTTTTCAGCACGCTGTTTACGCACTTCCTTCGGATCAATAATTAAGGGTCGGTAAATTTCCACACGATCCTTCTCCCCCAATACGTACTCTTTGGGTAACGCCAACCCTTTAGTGCCCAACGCTTGGCCAAAAATACCCATCTTGGCATTCTCTAAGTCAATATCTGGGAACTGCTCAACAATACCTGACAGCTGAACCGCTCCAAATGCAGTTGTGCCAAGAGGCACATCGAGGGTGAGCAGCTGCTGCCGATGCGGTAAAGCATAGGCCACTTCTACAGCAATGAATTCAACATCCGTCATCGACCATAAACCTCTTCTGCTCTCTGTGCCAAAGCATCTACCAGGTTGTTCGCCACTGAGGTAAACAAACTGGATGATGCGACTCCCACCGAGAGACTGTTAAATTCAAATTCCAGATCCAGCATCACCTTACAGGCTGACTCAGTCAGCGCCATGAAATTCCACTCTCCAGACAGCCTCTTGAATGCTCCTTGCTCAAGACTCATAACTATTCGTTCAGGTTCGTAAAGGGTGTTACAGGTTGTAAAGCTGTGACCAATAACGCCCTTCTTAAGATCCAACCTGGCCACCATTGAGCTGTCACTCTGCTCAAGAACTTCGGCACCCACGCAATTAGCCATATACTGCGGATAGCTTGCCACATCATTAACCAAGTGGAACATTTGCTGCGCCGAGTGCATTACCAGCGCACTTCGTTTAATTGTTGTCAGCATCAAGAAAACGTCTTGTAAAGGCCTAACACAAACACCACTAACACTAACAATGGTGAAATAAAACGTAACACCCACCGCCAAAATAGGAAGACTCGGCTGGATTCATCGCTCAACTCTTCTCGGACAGTATCAGGCTTCATGATCCAACCAACAAAAATTGCGATAAATAACCCGGTCAAGGGCAACATCACGCTGGCAGTAAGAAAGTCCATGAATTCGAAGAACGAAAACCCAACAACTCGCGCATCAGCCCACTCGTTAAACGATAATACACTTCCTAGCCCAACAACCCAGGCCACAAAGCCTAGAGATAAATTAGCCGTAATGCGATGAAAACCTCTCGACTCAACCAAGTAGGCCACTGCTGGCTCAATAAGGGAAATCGCTGAACTCCAAGCCGCCAGTGTCACCAATAGAAAGAAAAAACTGCCAAATAATAATCCGCCCGTCATATTACCAAAGGCCACAGGCAAGCTGACAAACATCAACCCCGGGCCGACACTAGGCTCTATCGTTGGGTTAGCGAAGACAATGGGGAAAATAGCCAAACCGGCTATCAATGCCACCAAAGTGTCCAAAAACCCTACCGCTAATACGGTACGTCCAATCCGAGCATGCTCAGGCATATAGGCTCCATAGGCCATAATCGCCCCCATACCCAAACTAAGCGTGAAGAAGGCATGCCCCAGCGCTTCAAGTACGCCCTCCCATGTCAGCGCTTGATAGTTGAAACTAAACAAAAAGCTAAAGCCTCGTGCAAAATCACCATGCTGATAGCCGAACACCAGCAGGACCAACAACAAGACAAACAACATCGGCATTAATATTCGGACGGCTACACCAAGCCCCTTGGTCACTCCGCCAATGACCACCGACATTGTTAGCAACAAAAAAATAGACTGCCAGAAAATTAGCGTATCTCTGTCGGCAAGAAGACTACCAAAGGCTGCCCCAGCCTGCTCTGCATTGGCGCCTTGAAAGGCGCCAGACGCCATTTGCCCTATATAGTGAAGCGCCCAACCAGCAATCACCGCATAGTAGGAAAGAATCATTATCCCAGCAGTTACCCCGAGCCAGCCAATGGCATTCCAAGCTCCATGCAATCCCGCCTCTTCAGTCAAATAGCGCATGGTATTTATTGGGCTTTGTCGCCCTCTACGCCCCAGCATGACCTCTGCCACCATAACGGGGATACCTACTAATAAAATACAGAGCAAATATACGAGCACAAAGGCACCGCCACCGTTTTCACCAACAATGTAGGGAAACTTCCAGATATTACCCAACCCCACCGCTGATCCAGTAGCCGCCATAACAAAGGTCCAGCGGCTAGCCCATACACCGTGCATACCTCTTTTTGCACCGAGTTGGTCGCTCTTAGCTGCAGTGCCAACCTGATTATTTTCCGCCATCAATCGTGCTCTTTCATCGACTTGCCCGGATTGTACCGGCAATCACTGCTGCGAAAAACCAGCGTCATCCCCGTCGTATCGTTCCAGATGAAATGCCATAACAAAATCATAGGCGTGTGGACGACCAATCCTTATAATCCCCGCTATGGTCAAGAAACCCAATAAAACCCAGAAAAGCACGACTATCGCTCTCAATAAGAGAGCGAGGCATGACTATTACCTGGAAGAAAAGTTTGAGGCGGGCATTGCCCTGCTTGGTTGGGAAGTCAAAAGTCTGCGGGCGGGGAAAGTACAGCTCACCGATTGCTATGTGTTGCTGAAAGACGGCGAGGCCTTTTTACTTGGTGCCCACATTACCCCACTCAACACCGCCTCAACACACTTTGTTACTGACCCCTCACGAACCCGCAAGCTGCTGCTCAACCACAAAGAGCTCAGCAGGCTATCTCAGGGGGTTCACCAAAAAGGCCACACTTGCGTCGCCACTGCTCTTTATTGGAAGGGCCACCTAGCAAAATGCGAAATTGCACTGGCCAAAGGAAAACAGGCCTACGACAAACGGGAAACAGAGAAAGACCGTGACTGGGAGCGCCAGAAACTGCGTCTGACTCGCCATGGCAACTAACATTCATTACACAGCCATCAAAGTTGCCCTAGTTGTAGGGACTCTACTTGCCCTCATTAATTACGCTGCTAAAGTACTAATGAGCACCATGAACATTACGGACTGGTCAAAGTTAGCGCTTACTTACATAGTTCCTTATAGCGTATCCTAGTACAGCGCAGCTCGACTTCAAAAAACGTCAATTAACTGACCCACACCTCCAAAAAAGGTCTAATAGTTGGCCTGTTCTGTGTTAGAATTGGCTGTGGGTTTGTGCCTTGTAGAGTCTCATTTTTTTAAACCGAGATACTATTTAGGTTCGAGTTGAGAGTAAACACCTCTCAACTCAGTGTAAGGCTACCAAACCTAATTCAGGGGGCGTTTTGGATTCGACGCCGGTTACAAAACCCTGGGTGCATGCCGAGATGGTGACCAATCTCGTTAATCCAAAGTCGCAAACTATTAGTTGCCAACGACGACAACTACGCACTCGCCGCCTAAGAAACGGTAGATTGCCATCTGACTGGAGCCGTGCTTGTGCGTCCAGCGCTTCATCTACCTTAGGGTAGCGGCGAAGCATTCAGGTGTCATACTCACAAGATCGTGATGAAGCTCGTCCGGGGTGGATTCACTAAAAACTCACCGGAATCGCGGTTTACGCGCCCTGTCAGCCGGGCTGTAAACGTTAAATATAATAG
>Ga0209308_10000071_pt1 | contig 98802 bp, 53 predicted proteins | sample COGITO_mtgs_1204_3_FD_184806 | JGI IMG/M metagenome (GOLD analysis project Ga0209308, IMG submission 184806) | Pelagic marine microbial communities from North Sea - COGITO_mtgs_120405 (SPAdes) (version 2) | ecosystem: Environmental > Aquatic > Marine > Epipelagic ... | reverse complement strand
CTCAAACCCCTAAAAATCGGTCTCGATTTACAGATTGCCGGGAGTGGATTCGAAGTATTCGATGAATTGAACAGTAATACAGCGTCGTCGGATGAACGAAATCCGGGAATGATTGCGAAAGCAGACATCCCAGATCTAGCGTTCACACTCTCACCATGTCGGCTAGCGATGATATATAACATAGTGAACTCTTTTAAAAAGAGTCAACAATACGATGAAAAGGATAGAACGCATGATACAGAACGTGTTGCAATTAACTCTCGCACAGATGATGGTACTTCGACAGAGATAGCGACAAGTTCGAAAAGAAGCGAAGGAAGCAAAATAAGTAGAATAATTTCGTCGCGTGTATCTGTTGATGTTTCGCGAGCCTCGGTTGCTTTATGGGGACAAAAAATGGGGTGCAAAGACAACAATACCGTTGTGGATGGCGTATTGTTTGGTGGAGTCGAAAGGTTATCCGAATTTGAGTGCGCAAGATCGGAGCATGCGATTGTTGAAATTGTAGCCACGAGTGCAAAAACAATAAAAACGTCGACAAATATGGACGAAAGTTACGTCATCGAAGCGGGCAAATTAGAAATTTACGACGTGCTTTCGGGAGGATATTTCATTCAGCTCTCAAATTTACCGGCAAAGGGCGAAAGCAAGGGTGTTAAAATGCGATACGATAGCTGGACAAGTACAGATTCACCGACCTTTACGAATTGCTACGGCCAGCTCGAAGTTACTTCAGATATTTGTTTTCTGGGCGTTCGCCGACCAACGATAGCATCCGTTTCTCGATTTTACGATGAGCTATCGCTTGTAATGTCCTCTAATAAGACTTCCCCGTCAGAATCTGAAGTAGAAAATACCAATACGAGCGATTGCGATAACGATGATGATGATGAAAAGGAAGAGGAGGATGTTCCCATAAAATTTCGTCTGGCAGTTAGATTCAAAGAATTATCATTGAGAACATTTGTTGAACCCGAAGATATCGCAAAAAACGGCAATAATCCAGCAGTAGCTTCGATTGGAATCCATGACGCAGATATCGCAATATTAACACAAACAGGGTTGAATCCTATGAAAGTGTTTGGTACCCTTGGTAGCTTGAGCGTAATGAATGAAACGTTACCCGAGTCGCATCCGCACAGATACTTTGTCTCGGTTAAAAAAGAAGAAAATCTAGAGCTTGATCGTGCTGGACAAGAGAAGTCATACTTCGAATATCGCACCTTCAATCGTTCGCACAGGAATTTTCCAGGTCACGAGCAACATCTGCTTCTCAACTTGAAGAAGTCAAAAGTTACTTTTCTGATGCATTTCTTTTCGCAGCTATTAAGGAGCGTTGGTGGATTACTTGCCGATGCAATTCCAATCGATAAGCTTCCTGAAAATGAGAGAAACGCAGAGATCGTGCGGCGAGGGGTAACGCGACCTTCTACGTTTAAGTACGATGTAGCGCTATCCCAAGCCAAGATTGTTGTTCCAAAATCTACTTCATCTCAGGAAGCACTAAGTCTTGATGCAAAACATGTTTCTGTATGCAACAGTTTGCAATGGAAATACGGCGATAGTCATCTAACTCGAGGTGCTGTGTTGATGGATACAATGTCAATTCAGTTAAAAGACTTTGAGTTGTTTATGGTGAACGGGAAAGGTGAGCGCGGCTCCTACCCGGCGTTATTTTGCGCAAAAGGCGAAAGCAATGATCCTGCTCAAGTTTTCAGTCTCGATTTGATATCTCCATCTTGGGATCCCACGGAAAAAATGTGCGCAAAAGAAATGCGTCTCTGCGCGGATGGCGCGATCACCGTAGAACTTGATGACGTCGAATACAATATATTACTTGCCGTTTTGACTGGAAATTTCTCCGAGACGGGTTTCGTCCAGGAACCACTTTTTGAGTACGCGGAAATTGAAGTTCCGAAAGAGAACGGTACAGCAGAAGGCGAAATTGATACTGCGCCTTCTCTCAGTAGCGTGATTACGGTGAATCTACCGGAGGTGTGCTTGTCCATGTTCAATTCACCACGGCTCAACGCGAGAGCATCGCCGTTGGCGAGGCTAATACTCAGTCGCCTCTGGGTTTCCTACGAAACTTTACGAAATGACGCAGACGCGTACAGTGTTCACTTGACTTTGCCTGTTCTGAGTGTCCGAGATGTACGGGACGGAACTGAACCAGCTGTCGCAGAAGTAATCGACCACACTGATAGGTCGTTGACGCTTTTAACGCTGGATTTACTATCTAGAGCCGATAAATTTGATCTTGGAGTAAATCTACAGTCTTGCCGTCTAAAAGTTGATCCTCAATTTCTGAGAGAGGTTTTGTACTTTTTTAATCTTAGAGATGACGAGTTGAGACGACAAATACTCGAGCGGCGTTTGAAGAACGATATCAGTTTCTCGAACAAGGATTTAATATCCCTGGCTCCAAGAAAAGAAGGTGAAGTTGACGATGCTGAGATTATAACCCTCTCTCCAGCAAAACGAATTTTGTGTGACGGATTACACACACCTCTGTGGTGTACCTTGGATGGGAACGGGAGAAAAATAGTTTTACCGCATTCTGTGACGAAGCATTCGTCATCACTAATTTGTGTAGGTAATTTTCGAACGCTTACGATTAGGAATGCTGTTATTGAAGGCGACGTGGAAAGATTTATCAGTCTTGGTACGCGTTCGAATATAATCTATGATAATGTAACCTTTGCGAAACGCAAGGACAACGAACCCATAGACTTTATGAAAGTACCAACAAAGAAGGAGTTGAAAACAACAAGTGCTACAGAGTGTGTTACAACGTGTTCCATCCTAGCAAGAAACGTTGAGCTCTTGGTTCTCGACTCTGATACCACGATGAACCGCGGGAAAACAGCGAAAAATACCAATGCCGGTAGAAATGCATTGTCCGTACAACTGTACGCATCGGTTGACTATAAGTCAATGCCAAGTGAGATTGCGAGATCAAGCACCAGATCAGAATTGAACGCCTTTGTGAACGGCGTCACCGTAAATCTCTGCCGCAGCACCAATGATCCCACTAAAACAAAGTTTTTGCCTAAAACGAGCTTCTTGGAACCAACCGATTTCGATGTAAAATTTATAAAGGATGCGCACGGGTATCAAGTGCGGCTGGTATCTTCTGATGTGCGTTCAAGTTTTGATTCTATGAGTCTTCGTGTGGCGAGAAATTGTATATCGCAACTTAGTGACGTCGTCAAAAAGAAAGTGGCATTATCTACTTTGGTCGCAGCGTGCAATTCCTATCTGCCAATAAGCGCCTCTCGGCATACAAACTTAAAATTCTGGCGCCCAGTGCCACCGAAAGGATTTTCTTTTCTCGGTGACGTGTGCTTTTCCATAGATGCAGATGCACCCGCAACTCCAGTACACTCAATCAGTGACACAGCTGATGTCACCTCTTTACCACTTGGATTCAATTTAGCGTGGCGTTCGCCCTCGAACGATTGTTTTATATGGTCTCCAATACCTCCCAGTGAAGAATACGTAAGTCTTGGATGCATCGCAACAGAAACTGAGAGCATGCCTGACGTTGTGACGATTGGGTGCAAAGTTATCAGACGAGAAGTACTGAAAGAGTGCGAGATATTAGATTGCGCGTATGACGGTGGTGATGATCAACTTAAATTCTGGAGATTAGAGAACAGCTGCGGGACTTTTATCCTTTCGGAAAAGAAAGAGTATGCGAGATCGAGATTTGCTGCACAACTTCGCACTCCCTTAATTCCTGAGGAATTCATCGAAGAGAATTACGAAAATGTCTCGCACGAAGCTGTAATCGTGAGCGATTCAAGTGATGGTGATATACCCATCAAATCTAGCGACGAAACTTCGATCCAAGTTTCTTTGCCGAGAATCGCGCTCACCTTGTGCGAACCGGGTAAGCGCGACCCTTTTATTGCTCTTGGCATAAATGACGTTGCGGTCGTAGTTCGTGGAGTTGAAGGCAGCAATGAGAATGGTATGGCAAGAGACGGTTCTGCCAGTACAAAGATAGATGTAGCGTTCTTCAATCCTCGCGTTGCATCTTGGGAACCCATAATTGAAGCATTCGATGTGTGTGCTCGTTTCAATCGCGCGCTGATGATGACGGACAATACTTGTTTAGAGGACAGCTTAAAGATTTCGATTGCGAATGTGATCGGTGTAAATTTCTCGAGCTCACTCGGTGATGCGATTGTTAAATATCAGCGAGAAGATCATAAACTTTTGTCTTCCGAAATAAGTCCGTCTTCTGAGGCAGTGCCACCATTGTCATCACGGTGGCAGCAGACTCTTCGGAACATATCGAATTCAGACGATGATCGTAATTTCTCCGATTCAATCGCTCCAATACTGAAGAATGAGCTTCGAAGATCGATATATGTTCGATATCAACGCTCCACCAAAGACGATGTAGTTGAAGTAATGCCACAGAAATGTATCGCATTGGACTCATTAACGGCTTTCGGCAATAAAATTTTACCTATTCTAGATAAAAGTCTCGAGCCACCGGATTCAAGGTTCGGAAGTGAAACCACTGATGGATACTTAAATCCGAATATCTCGTCATCTTCACAAATGCGAATGAAAACGCTTCAATTACAGTCAACATTCGTTCTAACGTTTGCAAAGTGTCGCATTAGAATTGGAGCAAATAATCGCAATTTGGTGGACGTAGGAGAATCTGAATTGTATGCTCGAATAAATTTTGCTGAGAATTTAATGAGAACACGCGCTTCTACGTTGATCAAAGCCTCCTCCTCATCGTCGTCGAAGGAAGATTCGCATGTCGAATGCATCTGGTCGGATAAGTTCATCGCGAGAGTTCCGTCGGATGCGATCGATACTTGCTCTGTGCGCATTTCAATAATAGATGCTCGCGGGAACGGTGGCCACGGTAAGATAATTTCATTTTTGAGCGATGTGACTCTGTCCGATTTAATTAATATGGACGACGAGCCATCTCGGTCGAGTACCATAAAGTTACCGAATGATGTTGAAATTCAAGTTGCTTTCGAAGGATACGGTGCAGATAGAACTTCCGGAGGGGAAAGTAATGCGCAAAAATCACTACTATCTTCAAGGACTAGGCAAACTCACATCGGCGATTCAAAAGGTGGCTCGGCAACAAATGCTCTCTCGAGGAAAATTTCTGTGGAATCATCATCTTCTGTGCCATCGTATTATTTGAGTTTGCATCCTAAGGGACCTTGGACGCGACTCATATGTGAAGAGCTGACGCTTTCAGAATCGTCAGATGCGATTGATTTGAGCGAGTTCCTTGATTACAATGATGCAGTAAAATCGAAGGAAAAAAATGTTCTTAAAGCTGTTGTAGCGCGTACAATTGATCCGATAACGCAGAGGATTGAACGAACTATACGGGAACTTTCCCGATTCCGGAACGAAACGGATCGGTCGATTGAAATTTTTGTCGTTCCGGCGAGGATGACACCGGAAAAAACTGAATCTTTGGAAATGAAGGCAAACAATGAGAATGGAACAAGTTTGGGATACGAGTCTCTGAAAAGCAGAAGTAGCGATCAAACGCAGTCTGAGAGAGTACGACGTGTCGTTGAAGAAGCTTTCGAAAACGAGCGCTTTCTTCCTTTCCGAGGATGGCGTTCTACGCATCTTTTACTCACGGAGCGCAAAGCGTGGTGCACCCGCACTGGTTCTAATTCCATGTCTTTGAAAGAAGACTTTTTGTCCGCTATAGAATCAAATAAGCCGACTGACTGGACGTGGGAGGAAGATGAATGGGAAGTTGATACAACACATCCTCATTGCGATGAGGACGGTTTTGCGTACGCGGGAAGCTTTCCAGAATTAAAATATCCTTTTCGCGCTGGGCAGGAGACGAAAAGCGCTCTAAGCTTTGTGAGGATGCGAAGATGGACACGAACCCGTAGATATGTCGTCCCCTTTGGCGCATCTTCAGAAAGTACTGACCGCATGTCTTCGAGTAATAGAGAAAGTTTCGTAGACGTCGAGAACCATCACGTCACGTACCGGACCATCATTGAGGCAGGATGCGAAAAATCGCTTCCAAGCGCTGTTATTGGACCCGATGCATCCTCGCACGTGTATTTTCGTGTCCTAGGTACAGATAAGGAGAGTAATAGCGAATTATTTTCTTCGTGGGCTAAGCCGGTAAAATCCGGCTTTTTCGACAGAAACTTCGATGACCGGTTGAATAGTGAATCGTCTGCGATAGAAGACGCTATGATAAAACGCGCGAATAAACGTGGGGGATTGGCGCTTGCAGACGGAGTGGAAGAATCTGCAGTGCACGTTTGCGAAGACGCTGATGGTTTAAAAGGAAAGAACTGGTTCGTATCCGTTCGATGTGAACACTTTCCGCTCGAAAATGCTACATTAGCGAGCAGAAAACCTTCAGATAAAACAAGTGTCGATTTTCAACGAGCGGCGGCGCTGAATAGCGAATGGATTGTCACATTATCTGCGCCTTGGTGTGTGAAGAACGCGTTGCCGGTGTCAGCCGAAATTTCGCTCAACTCATACGAACAACTACGCGAAAATGAAATGTATTGTTTTAAAAAGAAGTATTCGAAAATTCTTGGTCCGGGTGAAATTGCAAAGACACACTACGTGGATCCAGGAGCAAAGTGCGTAGCTCGCGTAGAGTCAATTACTGGTGGATGGGAACCGAGTCAGCTCATAGATTGCGCGACACCGCTCGATAAGAAATTTGATTATTTTAATTACGGAGTTCCCGTTTCGCCGGCAAGTTGTAAAGATGCGGCAAAGAATGATAATAATGCGCCGATTTTAAATTCCGGTGGTTCCTTCACATTTGGAACTGAGTTTACAGACTCCTTAAGCGGTGGATCTTCGGCTAAAAACGGTATTAAATCTCGGGACGCCTTCGAGGTGGTGAAAGTGAGCCACTCCAGCAAGTTAGCTTCTGGAAATAAGATTGCCATGAAATCTTCAGTTAAAATTGTATGTTCAAAATGGGACGAAACTGACGTCGCTTCAACGAGGGTGCTTATTTTATGTTCTCCCATAGTTTTAATCAATCGAACCGGTGATGATATCGTATTTCGCTCATCCGCGATATCTGATGGTGGGAAGCAAAATAAGAATAGAGAAACTTCGAGTAATCCTTCGATGTCTGATGTAGCGATGTCTCTAATAGATGATACATCTGAAATGCGAATCAGCGATGAGAGCCATGTCGACGACTCGTCTGCCCGACTATCGGCGCAGACGGCTTATCTTTCGAAGACGCTACCAACGAACGGTTCAGATTTGAGCGAAGTGTACGTGCTAAAAGGAGGGACTACGGGACGTCCTGAGGACAGAATAACATTCATCGGTGCCGAAAGTGCGAGCGAGCGTCAAGAACAGGCAGCAGCTAGACTAATATCCAAGAATGAGCGTTTAGAGATAGGATGCTCTAAGAAATCTTTATCTGAACCGTTACCAATCGCGGAGCGAGATTTCATATCAGAACGAATCGTCGTTGTAGAGTGTTTAACGAAAGATGGTCAAACGAGCTATCCAATCAGTATCCGCTCAGAGGAACAGCATTATCTTGCAAACATTGGAGATGGGTTGGAGCACACGCGAGGCATGTTCACAGAATGTCTCGCTATCATTCTCGAACCTGCATTTAGCCTCATCAACGATACCGGTGAAAACATTCATCTTACCCAAGTCGATCCAAATAAAGAACATGTGTTTAATGAGAAAAAGGATGTCATTATTTTGCACTCTAAACGCGAGAATAAGCGCGGTGTTCCTTTGAGATGGACTGATACAAATTTGCCGAGAGTACTGTACGCCAAGCGAGAACGTGACGAAGAATGGGTGATGCCTTTTGTGCTTAAATCGACGCACACTGGAGATACGTTACTTCCCATACATAAAAGAGCTGAAGCGTTAGAGGATTTAGATGATTTTTTACACGTCCACGTCGCGAAAACTGAGTTGACGCACGGTTCTTCGCGAGTGCATTTTTCTTTGAGAGTAGGAAATTGTGTTTTAGAAGAGCAGATACTCGGTTCGCCGCCGAGTAAAGAAATGGCGTTGAAGAAGAAGATGCAACAAGATGCCGCCCTCGATCGCGCGGCGAGTAAAAGAGAGAAATCGGTTCCTTCTGCTCAGAACGATGTCGTTGTCTCGAGAAGAGTTACTCTTTCTATACCAGAATTTGTTTTATCGACGATTGATTCGAATGTTGAAGAAATTTTTGTCGTGACATTGAAAGGAATGGATTTAGAACACCAACAATCAATTGTTGGTGCGTCCGCCTCGTCCATCAGATTTGTATTACACTCGCTGCAAATTGATGATATGAGTCCTACGACGCAGTATCCAGTTTTGCTTCGCGTCATGCACGATGCAAAAGAACTTGTAGTACCGCCAATGTTGAATTTTGGTATGCGATCGTATCTCGAGGCGGACGGTAAAACGAATGCATACGAAGAAATATTGATAAATTTCTCGAATGCTCCATTGCATATTGCCGCGTATGAACCTTCGTTATGGCGCGCGCTTGAATTTTCCGATCATTTCGTTGATGGATCGAAACAGAGCGCGGTATCTCCAGTTGCGAAAGGAAAAGAAAGCCATCAAGCGGATCCTCAGATATTCATAGAAATGATGAAAATCTCGAAAGTAAGAATCGCCATATCATTTCGCGCGTCGGAACAAAAACGCCCGAAACGTATTAGAAAAGTTTTCCCCGGTATCGTCACCGTTGTCAACTTGGATGAAGCCACGCTTGACTTACGTCCTATGAGACTCGAAAACCAATGCGCGAAAAAATCAACATTTCAGGATACTTTGACAAAGGCGTACGTCAAACAAGTCAAATTACAGATTATTCGATTGTTGACTGGCTTTGATGCGTTAGATTCAGTGGCTTTGGCACTGAATCGTGCATCGATGGGGCTGTCAAAATTGTCCGGCGGGCGCGCGTTGGAAGATCTTTTTGGTGTTTCGCAAGCAGGAGGGAAGAAGCCTACAATGCTCTCATCCGCACTTCGCGAGAAGTTTGCTATCGGTTCGAAAGACAGTCGCGATGACGACGACTCCAATAAATCAGCCGTGAAAACTGGCGCTGCGGTCGTTGGACTGATGGATGGAACTGAAACTTTAGCCAGAGGCGTTTTAAGTGGCGTCACCGGTGTCTTTATGCAACCAGTCAAAGGTGCGATGAAATCTGGCGCCAAAGGATTCGTCAAAGGCTTTGGCAAAGGTCTGGTTGGAGCGGTGGCGCAGCCAGTTTCGGGTGCTGTTGGAATGATGAGTCACATGGCTGCTGGAGCATCGGGCAGTGTTCGTGAGGCGAAAGAACTCGTTGGCTTATCTCACGGCGCTCAATTCGCGAAAAGAGTCAGACCGGCGAGAGCTCCTTCAGCTGATGGAATATTGCGACCTTTCAGTAAAGAACTATTGAGTTGTGAAAAATTATGGAGAGCCATATCGAGTTCGAAGAACATCTCGAGAAGAGCGTTTGCGAACGAGCACTTTGCGTGGCAAATTAATGTTGGAAAGAATATGGACATTACTCAAATTTTAATGCGTGACGAGAAGAGCAAAGTTTTACCGGCGAATGCGAATTTCACCCTTTTCGCTACGAATTACCGATTATTGCTCGCGATGACGAGTTCAAATTCAACGCGGTCGCCGGTTAGTACTCCGAGCTCCTATCGGATTTGTTGGGATATATCATGGTGCAACATTGAAATGGCGTATGTTAGAAGTGCTCTAGAAAATAGAAGCGTGGGAGATGCGATTTGTATCAAACTGAAGCGTCCAAGTCTTTTAGAACGAACGATAAAAAACAAGGCAAAAAAAGCGGCGCGCGAGAAGAAAATAAAGCAAAAGCGACCAGAAAAATTTCTGTTCCGTGAAGATGAATTGACCAGAATAGTTCCCTTGGGTAAACAAAGCGCGCGAGATGGTGATGATGAAAGTTTTCATCGGTGGGTGTGCGACCAGATCTTACATCACTCTCGAACGTTCGGAAAGGTGTATATCGTTTCACAGGCTTTATCTAGAGGAAAGGAAGGTTCAGATGCCGTAAAAAAACAACCCCGTTTGGATGAAATCAGTGAAGAGAGTTCCGAAGACGAAGGAGACTTGGTTTTATTTTCCGATAGCGATAGCCTGAGCGCAGAACGAATTCTTCGAGATGAAGGCGGCGAGTTCACTTCCGAGAGCGAGGATCTGGATGGCGACTTTGATGAGGACGATTTCGACGACAACGACGACGGAGAAGAAGGTAAGAAACACGGTTTAGACTGGGAATTAGAAGAGGATAGAGATTTAAAGAGATGAGTTATTCCGTCGCTTTACCGATAAAGTGCATGAGCATTAATTTTACTTTTTATTACTGCTAACCAATCGTGCGGATAGTAAAGCGAGCGAGCACACCGATGCCACTCCGAGCATGGCGATTTCTGCTCTGGTCCAATCGTTGAAGAAATAGTGCGTGAAGCTGCTCGTCTCTGATGATTTTATCGTCTCAATTTTTCTTGTTATCGTCTTTGTCGTCGTCGTCGTTGTTTTAGTCTTATTACTCTTTGTAGTAGCGCTCACTAAATCTTGTCCCAGCATCTCTTCAATGTCTCGAATGCCCGGGATGCTTCCTTCGCCCCCATCGCATTCGTCCTCGTCCTCGTTCGTCTTCTTCTTCGACGAAAGTTTCTTCCCGTTTACGGAAATTGCCAACTGTCCACACGCACCGGCAATATCCGAACCCATCTCTTGTCTCACCGTCGTCGTCATCCCGTACTCTTCCCTTAATATCGTGTTCATCGCCTGTATGTCCTCCATCTCCGGCCTTTCGTGTCCAGCGATGACGTCTGTGGGATTATACGGGATGAAATTCAACACAACCTTCTTCCCACCCAACAACTCCCCGAGCAACCTCGCGCACTCTTTAGTATCATTTATACCTTTCAAAACGCAATATTCCACCAGCATAGAATTCTTCTCACTTTTCGCTAAATAATCGTCCAAACATCGCATCAGCTCGTCCAAAGGATACGCCGTCGCCGTGGGGACAATTTTCTTCCGAATCTCCTGCGTTGGCGCGTGTAAACTCAGCGCCATCGACACCGTCGGACAATCTTCGCTAAACCTATAAATGTTTGGAATCACCCCGACAGTACTCACGCAAATCTTCGGACACGGAATGTTAAATCCCATCTGATTTTCGCTTTGTGACATGCACCGAATGGCGTCCACGACGGCGTCGTAATTGTTCAGCGGTTCACCCATCCCCATAAACACGATATTCCTCACCCTCGGCTCGATCCTTCTCGCGTGCGCGACTTGCTCCACAATCTCCCCGGTCGTTAAATTCCCGAGTTCTCCCATCGTCCCCGTCGCGCAAAACGTACACCCCATCTTACACCCAACCTGGCTCGATATGCACAACGTCGCCCCCAAACCTTTCTTCCCTTCCGCTCGCCGCCCTTTCAAATGCCGAATAATCACCGCTTCCACTCTGTGCCCGTCTTGTAACTCCACGATTAACTTCGTCGTCGACGCGTCTCCGGACGTTTCCGCGACCGCAATTCGCGTCGTGAGTAAACTAAACGTCTCTGGCGCTCGATTCCTTGCCCAAAGCGGAATCTCTTCGCACCGTCGTAAATCCAGCTCCACGACGCATTTTCTTCCTCGCTTTCGTTCGTCTTCCTCTTTCAACTCCTCGCACACGAGTCTCTGCGCTTCTTTCAGCATCACCTGGTAAAACCGCTCGGCTTTTTTCCGCTCTTTCGCTTTCATCGTCGTCATCGAAGCGTTTCGTTCGTTTGTTTTGCTCGTTGTCTTCTTCGTCTTTAAAAACGTCTTCTCGTTTTCCTTCTCGGAATACTCCTCCTCGTCTTCTTCTCCTCCTCTTCTAAAACCGCCGTCATCTTCCTCCTCCTCCTCCTCCTCCTCCTCGGAGGACGAAAACGATAAATCCTTTCCTTTCTTCCCGTGCGGGCCTCGGAGAAGAAACTCTATGACTTTCTCTCGGTCAAACACGGAAAAGAAGAGCTGCTCGTTTTCGTCGTCGTCGTCGTCGTCGTCGTCGTTTCCTTCTCTCGCGCCTCGTCGTCGCATGTTGTGTTGCGTTTCAAAAACGTAATGAGCGAGTTTTGAGGGAAACGAGCAGCCGAATGAAAACTTTTGTCAGAAATCGATTTTGCGCGAAAGACTTTCATACTCTTTTTTCGCGCGAAACGAGAGAAAATGCGCTGGTGCTCGTCAAATCCTCCTCCTCTTCCAGAAGGAGGAGGGGTGAAAACGCGAGGGCAGAAAAGACGACGAGGGGAGAGAGAGATTCTTTGTGGGATTTAATCGTGAATAACGACGATGTGAGTTTCCAACACATTCTTCCGAGGTTGAATGCGACTGATGTGAAATTCTTGTACGGGGTGAATAGTGAAACGAGAAAGATGATTAAGAGATCGTCTCGCGCGGAAGATTTGGAAAGGATGTTTTGGATTAAAGAGATGTCGTCGATATCGACTTTGGGAGTTGCGTGGGAGCATTGTCCGTGGGGCACGTATAATAACGTTGAAGAAGAAGAAGAAGAAGAAGAAGAAGAAGAAGAAGAAGAAGAAGAAGAAGAAGAAGAAGAAGACAAAGAGGAGTTGGACGAAAGAGATTTCTGCTACTCAGTTGCTGAAACGAATAAACTCGAGTTGCTCAAGTGGATACGAGAGGAGAAAAAGTGTGAGTGGGATGAAGATACGATTAATGTGGCCGCAGAACAAGGTAATCTGGAAATGGTCAAGTATTGCGTTGCAAATGAGTGTCCTATCGATGCGTGGGCGTGTGCACGTGCTGCCTCACAAGGTCACCTCGAGTGCCTCAAATACTTACACGAAGAAGTCAAAGCGCCTTGGGATTCTCGGACTGCCTCTTGGGCGGCTCAAAATGGTCATCTCCACATACTCAAATATCTTGTTGAGCGTAAGTATGATAAATATAGCGAAGTGGCTTGTGCGAATGCAGCAAGGTTCGGCTACTTAGACTGTTTGAAGTACTTGCGCGAAACCGCCAAAGCGCCTTGGAACGAGATCGCCGTACGCTGCTCGCACGAGAACAACCGCCCCGAATGTGTACAATACCTCCTCGACAATAACTGTCCTCTCCCACCTAGTTGGCGATACGAGGATGGAACTTTACACACATCATAGTCATCATAGTCATCATCACACGTCCAAAAGCTCGTAATACTATACAATAATCGCACATACAAAAACTCGCGCAGCACACTTTTCCATTTAGGGGTTTGCCTTGACGCTTCGAGACAAAATTCGACCAAAAGACGCGAGAAAAAGAAAGCGCACGATACGAATACGAAGAAGAAGTTAAAGAAGAGGAAGAAAAAGAGGAGGAAAACGGACGACTTCTTCTCTCGTTTTCTTCTGTTTGCGATCACACCGCGCGCTCGGTTCCTCCTCGAGAGGACTTTGACACGGCGCAAAGATCTTTGAAGAAGATAACGACCTTTGGGGAAAGATTTGAGCACGGAAAGAAGAGGGAGTTTATACGGAGTTCACGCTCGCGAGGAGATAAAGGAGATTAGGAGGAGCATCATCATCATCATCATCATCGTCTCTCTGAAATCTCTGTTAATGGGTTTTCCATCATCTTTGCCTCGCCGTGCGCTTTTAGAGAGCGACACGACGTTCGCAGAGGCGTGCGACGCGTGGTGGGCGTCTCACCTTCAGGAGCAGCAGGAAGTGCAAGAGGAGGAAGAGGAAAAGATAAACCCCGACGAGGGCGAGGACGAGAACGGCGAAGATACTAGCAACAGCAGCAACGCCGATGATGATGATGATGATGATTCTTCCGCTTCTACCGCTACCGGTTTCGTCGTCGAGTGGACGGATGACGAAACGACAGCCGAAGACGAAAGCGAAGGCGTCGTGAAGAGATATTGTCCGTGCGAACTAAACACGTGGCGAGGTTTTAGCGAAGATGGAACGAGAGAATGGGAGTGTGCGGTAGACGATAGCGAGAAGACTTCGACGCCTTTTGAGACGTCGGTGATGTTAATCATAACTATGATTGTGTTGTGTTTCGCGTTGACTTTTCGTTTGTGGAAGAGGAAATGGCAAAGTAGGAGACGGGAAATAGAGGAACGCGAAGACTTGGAAGCGTCGGTGAGGTCGGAGAGTGAGATTAAGTTTAGGACGCAAGATGAGATGTACGAGCATTGGAAATCGTGCGTGCAACCGGACGGGACGAAAGTTATATGCGTGGAAATTGAGCCCCGGAGAAAGAAGAATTTCGACTACGACGAAGACGATTTAGTGATACCGCTCGATGCAAACGGAAACGTCGTGGTTACGGTCGCTGATAGCAAAAATAATAGCAGTGCATTTAGTGTGCTTCCGCCACCGGTACCTCCCGTCGTTCGCGCGAGACCGACTGTACTCCAACAACATCTGTCCGGCGACGAAATAGGACGAGGAGAAGAGGAAGAAGTAGAAGTGGAAGTAGGAGAAGATAGAGAATTCGGTTACGATGTCGAAGAGGCAACACGTACCACTGCATTTCCCGAGTTACAAAACCACGGACCAGAACACACCGTTGGTCGGAGGAGAAGACGACGTAACTCTTCTGTAGAATTTGCAATCCCCGCGGTTTCTGATTTAGCGTACGAAGAAATCGAGCACGAAGAGTGGGCAGATGATACTGAAAACATAGAAGACGACAGTTTGTAAAATATTGTATGCATACATGCAGTTCACGCGTGACAATACGCGCGACGAGAGCTCTTTCAACAACGACGACAGAGAAGGATCCGCGTCTCCACGTCGGCCCAAAATTCTTTTTCAGCCTCTTTCGACCATTCGGCTTTTGTTTTCGAAGCTATGATTTCGAATCTGCTATCCTTTCGGTAGGCTACTTCTTCTAAAATGACATTCGGTTTGGATTCGCATTCTTCAAAGGACGGGATGACCCAGGTTTTGTCGGAGACGCGAACGACAGCTTTCGCGCGAACGAGGCGGAAAGCTTCATTCTGTTCGTCTTCGTTTTTCGTCTGAGGCGCGCACCGGCTTTGAAAAAACTCGAGCACTTTATCGCGACGAAAGATATCGTCTGGGTGGAACAAAAAACCTCGACTCGAGTAATCCTCGGTATCGTGCGTCGAGAGGTGCGGTTTCGCGCCGGGTTCAACCGGCGGCGTCAACGCGAGAAGTTGAAAAGGCCGCGAGATGCCTTTAACTTCTTTTTCTAGCGATGACGATTTTAACGACGAATTTTGCGAATCGTGCGACGACGTCGCTTCTCGATCAATCGCCACAAATGGCGAGGTCTCGGCGTTCTCGTCGAACAAATCCATCGCAAATTTAACCACGCGCTTCTCGGGATACAAACTCGCCGCCCACTCTCGAAACCTGCGTCTCGCAAAGCTTTCCGCTTCTTCTTCTTCTTCGTCTCCTCCTCTTCCTCCTTTTTCTCCCGAGCACAAATCCAATTTCGATCCGACCAAAACTTCGCTCATTGACACTTGGTCCCGAAACATATCGCTCTCTCGCACGCGTTTCGCTTCCTCCTCCTCCTCTTTTCCAACCGACAAAGAAGAACACCCGACCGCCCTCGCGTCGACGACGCACACCATCCCTCTCAAATCGACGTGTTCTTTCAAATGTTCATTCTTCGTGAACAAATCGTACAACCCGCTCGGGTGTGCCAACCCGCTCGGCTCTATCACTAATCTATCCGGTTTCACTTTTTCTAACACGTGTTTGATGGCGACGAGGAACGGCATCGACCCGCTCGCCGCGCAGCACACGCACCCGCCCGGGATTTCCTTCACGTAGATGCTGGAATCTTCATCATCATCTCCTCCTCCTTTCTTCGCCGCTGCTGCTTCTAAAACCGCGCCGTCGATGCCTAAACTCCCGAACTCGTTCACCAGTATCGCAATCTTTTCTTTTTTGCTTCTTTTTTCGTTCAAACCTTCGCTCTTTTTTCGACCGCTCTCGAACACCAACGCGTTTCGTATGAAGGTTGTTTTCCCGGCGTCGAGCATTCCGGTCACGACGGTCACTTTCGTTCGTCTTCTTCGTGCTTCCATTTCACCACGTGCGAGATTGTACACGCCGCGGCGACTACAGATGTGCCTCGTCGAAAGCAGGCGTTTCAGCTTTAGGAAAGCTCTCCCACGTGTGGTCGTTCCTCTTCCTCTTCCTCTCGCGCGTTGTTTGATATAAAAGAAGAGTCATCTTTGTGAAGTTCTGCGTCGTGCGTTTCAAATCGTTCTTTACTCTTCATCGCATCCCTCTCTGTTCCTGCGTTGTTGTTGCGGATTGAAACGCGCAAACGACGACGTCCAAAGAGCGCTCCGCGTGCACGCGCGCTCTCTTTTTCTTCTCAACGAGGAGGGTGTTTTACTCGACGCCTGAGAACAACAACAGCAACAACAACAGAGATGATGACGATGAGACGATGTTGCGGGGAGGAGATTCCTTTTGCAGAACACATCTGAGTTTACTAAGAATGGCAACATCGAGAAGACCACGCGAAGACAAAGGACGAGAAGAAGAGGACGACTTGTACTGGTGCTGAAGAAACGATGACGTCGTCCTCGCTTCTTCTGGTTCCACCGAAGCCACTTCCAGCGTCTCTGATGCAAAACGAAACGCTCTCGACTGGGTGTTCAAATCTCGACCAAATACTGAGAGGCGGCGTGAAGACGAAATCGATGACGGAGTTCGTCGGAGAGAACGGGAGCGGGAAATCGCAGCTGTGCTTGCAGCTGTTGCTAGAGACGGTGTCGGGTCGTCGTCGTTTTGGAGATGATGAGGATGATGATGATGATGACGATGGCGGTTTCAGCGCGGTGTACGTGACGACGGAAGGACAGTTCCCGGTGGAACGGTTGCGAGAGATATGGAGGGAGCGGCGTAAGATGCAGCGGAGAAGGCAGTGGGAGAAGGAGAAAAGGAACGTCAAGAATAACGACCCCGGTGTTCGGGAGGAGGAGGACGCGCAAAGGAGGAGAAGAAAAGAAGAAGAACGAGAAGACGAGGAAGACGAGAGGAGAGTGTTGGATTCAATTTACGTGTTCCAAGCGATGGGAAATGCGGAGAATTGTTGGGAGGTTTTGCGGTCCGTTTCTACAGTTTTATGTAGCACAGAGAGTCGCAGTAGTGGTGGTGATGGTAGTAATAGTAACAGGAGGAGCAAAAAGAAGAAGAGGAAGGAGAAGAATGGCGGTGAAGATGAAGAAGATGAAGAAGATGAAGAAGAAAGAGAGATTCGTCGGAAACCGGTTAAATTGATCGTCATTGACTCGCTCACCGCACCGTTTAGGGAGGATTTAGAGGAAGACGACAGAGCCAAAAGCGAAAAGCAGCGAAACGCGCAACGGGTAATTCTTCGAGCGCAGTTTTTATACAGGATTACGCACTTGTTGAAAGAGTTTGCGTGGAAACACGATTTGGCCGTCGTGGTGACCAATCACGTGGTGGATTCTTTCGACGACGAAGACGATAACAGCATCGCTTTTAGAAATAATATCAACGTCGCGACGAAAAAGAAGGAAAGCACCGCGGACGTCTTGCGCGCTTCCAACGACGACGCGCGAAACGCGAACGATCACCGCGGCTTTCAATCCATACACCAGGGAGAACGTACGCAAGGAGAAGAAAAAAATACCGAAGAAGAAGACGCCGATTGCTACGGCAAACGCGCCTTCCCAAAACGCTTCTTTACCTCCAACCGTTTCGTCAAGCCTGGTTTAGGCTTAGCCTGGGCAAACTGTCCAAACTCGAGCGTCTTTCTCACCCGCGACGACAACGGCACGGACGGAGGAGGAAACAGTTCTCTTCGTCTTCGCCGCCGCCGCCGAGCGGACGCGTTCCGCTCGCCCTTCGCCGAGGCGCGATCCTGCGCGTTTCGCATCGAAACGGAAGGCATCGTAAACGACGAAGACGACGACGAGTCAGGAGTTGTGATAGATAGATAGATAGATAGAGAGAGAGAGAGAGAGAGAGAGGGAGAGAGAGAGAGAGAGAGTCAGAAGAACATTTTTTAGAGAGAGAGACAAGAAGCAAAATATCTTCAGAACTTACAAAAAATCTTTATCTGGTCCCGCATCAAAGAATCAAATGCAAACTCAATGCGTCCGATGTCTTCTCGCCGCATCGTCGTCGTCGTCGTCGCAGAGGGGCGCGTCTACGTTCCCCGTCGCCGCCGGCCGTCGTCGTCGTCGTTCTCTATATCTTCGTCGCGTCGCAGCGGAAATGGAAAAAGTCGATAACGCTGATAATGACGATGTCAACAACAACAACAACGTATCATCGATTCAGTTGATCCGCACAATCAACAACGCTTCGAAACAGAATTCGGACGACGAAAGCAGTGAACAACTTGAAGATAAAATATTCGCGCTGATGGACGCGCTCGAGCGAGAGCAAGAAGATGTTGAGAAAGATTTGGGTTTAGTGGGTGGCACGTTTTCGTTGTTGTTCACGGGAGGCGCGACGGACGCGAGCGAGAAGGAACGGAAGCAGAAAGAAGGAAAGATTGGAAGTTTCGTGACGAAAGTGACCGGGTCGTCGTCGTCTGCGAGGAAAAAGAAGACGAAGTCCTCTTCTTCTTCTTCTTCTAATTCGAAAAACTTTCAAATCATCGACCTCGAGAACGAGCGCGTTGAAAACCGGGCAGATTTGCTCGTATTCAATCGCGTTCCGATTTCGGTACGAATATTCGGAAGTTGCGTGAGAACTACGGGAGACGATGGTAGTAATAATAGCGCGAGCTCCTCGGCGGCGGCTTCTCTCGCTCCGTCGGCGACGCGTCCGAGATTCTCGGTCTGTTTCACGCACGCGAAGATTGAAGTCTTTGGCAAAGAAAGAGTTCGCGTTCCTCTGGAACGTTTCAACGCTCGCGGTTGGATTGACGTCACCTACGTGGACGATTTGATCAGACTCGGCGTCGGCGATAAAGGAAGTCGCTTCGTCACCGCTCGACTCAAAAAGAGCGAACAAAGAAACAACCCCGAGTAGAAGAGATGTACTTCTACTCCACGTTTTTACAAAGATGCGCGAAGCGGCAAAGCGCTCTCGCTCTCTCGCGCGAAAGAGAGAAAGTCGGAGGATCCCACGACGACGAACTCAGACCGAAACGCGGTGACAGACGATGATGCGCGCTTTTTGGTCGCTTTTGAATAGTAACAGCAGCGTGTATAATTAGATAGATGCCAGATGTAATTAGAGAAAATTAGAGCGTAGTTTAGAGCAATTTTTCGAGTCAAATATTCGCCACAAACGAACGCTTTTGAGATGATGATGGACGAGGATCGCGCAAAAGACGACGACGATTCAGAAGGAAACTTCGACGACGTGAACGAGGACAAAAACGACGGCGATCGATTCTTCTGCAAAAATCCAACCGAACGATGGGCGGACGTCGACCCGCTCTGCGCTCGAGCCGGCTCGGGAATCTTCACCGATGTTGATGACTTTGACGGAGAGGGAGATGGTTTTTCCCCGGACCCGTCGTTACTCTCCTTGGTCCGGGAGAACATAAAAGTCCTCGTCGTCGGCGCCGGAGGTTTGGGGTGCGAACTGCTGAAAGATTTAACCTTGTCCGGGTTTAAACACATCGACGTGATCGATATGGACACCATCGACGTGAGCAACTTAAATCGACAGTTTTTGTTCACCGAGGAGGACGTGGGTGAGCCAAAGGCGACGAGAGCGGCGCGAGCGGTGAATCGGAGAGTACGAGGCGCGAAAGTTACGGGGCATTATAAAAGAATAGAAGATATGGAGGATAATTGGTACAGGCAGTTTCACGTGGTCGTGATGGGTTTAGATTCGATCGAAGCGAGGAGGTACATAAACAAAGTGTACTGCTCGTTTTTAGAGTTTGAGAGAGAGTCCGGCGAGGCGAGGGAAGGGACGTGGACGCCTTTGATTGATGGAGGGACGGAAGGGTTTAAAGGGCACGCGAGGGTGATTATTCCCGGGAAGACGCCGTGTTTTGAGTGCACGACTTGGTTGTTTCCTCCGCAGACGACGTTTCCTTTGTGTACGATTGCGGAGACGCCGAGGAGCGCGGCACACTGCATAGAACACGCGAAGATTGTGCAGTTTCCGGAGGAGTATACGGACGAAAAAGAAGGAGGAGTAAAAGGCGGCAGCGGAGGAGGAGTAACGTTCGATGGCGATAATCCAGATCACGTGACGTGGGTGTACAAGCGCGCGTTGAAACGCGCGGAATCGTTTGGGATTCCCGGCGTGACGTACAATCACACGTTGGGCGTGGTGAAAAATATCGTTCCCGCGATTCCGAGCACGAACGCCATCGTTTCCGCGTACTGCGCGTTCGAGGCGTTTAAAATCGCCACCGGGTGTTTGAAATCCATGGACAATTACGTCATGTACGCTGGATCGGACAAAGTGTACCAAAACTTGATGAAATTGTACAAAGACGAGGGATGTTCGCAGTGCGGTCGAGGTTTGTTCGTTCAGCGCGTGTTTGATTTAGAAGAGGCAACTTTAGCGGACGTCTTGGACGCGATTGAAAGCGAACACGAAAATACGTTCGGGAAAAGAGAGAAGGAAAAAGAGGAGGACAACGTGAAGAAGAAGGACAATAAAGAAGGAGATAAAAAAGAAAAAGACGACATGATGGACACCGCCAAAGGCATCACCGGCGTCTCTAGCGACGGCGCGACGGTTTGGATGGGCGGCGTTTTAGCGTCGCAATACGAAGAAAATCTCTCAAAACTTGCCTCGGACGTGTTTTCGGTGACGATTGTAGCCAACGACGACGAAGAGGAAAAGGACGACGACGAGAGTACTCGTAATAAGAAGACCGTCGTCGAGAAAACAATCCACGTCAACTCCGCAAAGTTACCCTCGCCTCTGCGCGTCGGTTTAGTTTTTGAGGCGAAAAGTAGAACGCGTCGTAAAACAAGCAAAGAGGGAAAGGAAAGAGAGAGAGAGAGAGAGAGGAGGTGAGGACAGATACAGCAACAGAGAGAGAGAGACATCGCGTTTAACGCAACGCGTATAAAATTGTACATCAAAGCAGTAATAGAGAAAAAATCCAAAGCAGCAGACCAAAAAACAAACAAACAAAGCGAGACGCGGCAAAGAAAAATTCGAAACGCGCTCTTTTATTTATTTATTTATTACGATGAAGGTCCTCCGCGCAAACGCGACGAACATCAACACTCACGGAGCGGAGAAGAAAAAGCACGTCCTCTCGCTCCTCCTCATCGAATAAGAGAGAGAGAGTCTCAATCGTCTCTCTCGTCTCTCTGAAAATGCGCAACTCTGACGTGTCGTCGAGGGAAGAAAAAGAAGCGCGGGAGACGATTCTGCAAAACGCATCGCTGAAACCGCTGCGATATTATCACGCGGACGAAGAGAAAGCGAATACTACTACTACTAAAGAGAGTGGAAGTGGTTCTTTTTCCGACGACGACGAGAAAGAGAGGGGGTTGGGGTTGTTACCGCCGATATCGCCTCGGGTGTACGTGGGCGCCAAAGATCTGCGATTTAAGGAGACGGATTGGCGGAGATTCGGGGCGTTGCACTTGTTGGCGTGCGCGTTGGCGACCATATGTACCTTGGGGGTGTACGGTATTCTGCAGCAACGAATAATGACCATTCCGTACGGCGGCGACGACGCGAGCGAAGGAGGAGACATTTTTACGAGCTCCATCTTTTTGGTGTTTAGTAATCGAGCGTGTTCGCTCCTCCTCGGCTTGGTCGCGTTGGCGTATACGAAACCGGAGAGGGTGAGTTTGTTCAGTCGGGAGTGGTGGTGGCCGCACTCGAGTATGGAGAATTACATGTACGTGGCGAGTTCGAATTTAGTGAGCACTTTGTGTCAGTACGAGGTTCTGAAGTATTTGAGTTTTGCGCTTAGTACTTTGGCGAAAGCGGCGAAGATTTTACCGACCATGCTGTGGGGGTACATTTTACACGGGAAACGATTTCAGTCGAGCCAGTATTTGTCAGCGATTATTGTGACCACGGGTTGCTTTGTGTTTGTATTTAATTCATCGGTTGTTATTCAGTCGTCTTCCTCGACGGCATCGTCGTCATCGCAGTTGCTACCGCAAGCGTTCAAGGCGGTGTATGATGATAATTATGACTCGATAACCATCGGCGTGGGCATATTGCTCGTCTACCTCGCCGCGGACGGATTCACGAGCTCGTTTCAGCAAAGGCTGTTTCGAGTGCAGAAAACGTCCTTGTTCGATCAGATGTTTTGGATGTGCGTTTTTGGTACCATATTTAGCGGCGTTTGGTTGGTTTGTTCCGGGCAATTGATGTACAGCCTCACTTTTCTTCGCCGGCACCGAAAAATTTGCCAGGACATTGCGATTTTATCCTTATGTTCCGCGTTCTCCCAAATTGCAATCACGTACACCATTCGTGCTTTTGGTGCGGTGACGTTAGCATCTATAGTGACCGTTCGTCAAGTCGTCTCGATTGTGTTGAACTCGTTCGTGTATCACGAAAAGTTGGTGCCTTTACAATGGTTCGGCATGGGTTTGATCGTCCTTCCCGCCTTGTTCGGCGGCGATTGGTACAGGAAAGAGTTGGAGCGCGGCGATAGGTCGCACTCTACCTGGGATTTGAAGAAACTCTCCACGGATCCAGTCGCTTCAGAGAAGAAACCGGACGGAAGAGAGCACTTTTATCGCGTCCCGACTTTTCAAACTTTTTCTTTCGCCGCCAAAGGTGCTGCGCCCTCGACGCGCGAGCGAGACGATGAAAATGGATGACGACAAACGCAAACGAGTAGTTTTGTGCGCATAGAAAGAGCACCACGCATTTAGTAGTACCAGCATAGATTTAGTTTTGTATAATGTAATATAATAATAATAGAAGTCGTTGTAGTTAGTATTACCAGTAGATTTCGTTTTGTATGTTGTACTAATAATAGTACTCGTACCAGTCACTCTGTTTAATTTAACAACCCGGGGGCCTTAAACGAGTATTATTTCAGCACGCGACTCATCTCAGACTCCCAACAACAGTTCTGAATACAAAAATCATCAGAACCACTTCCCATGTCGCGCGACAACCTGATGTACCTGTCGTCTCCTTCTCCTCCTTATATATAGTACATTAATTAATTACCAGTTAAAAATATCTTCTCTCTTTTTCCCTCGTCGACCTCAAACTTATACCGTTACATTCCCTTTTATAGCATGTCTGCGCTTTCGGAAAACACGCGCGATCGCGCGCGCGCGAACTACAAAACGACGAGAACACCGTCGCACCGTCTCCCTTTACTCTTTTTCGTTTCTTTCGTCTTCATTTTCGTCTCGAGTTCGGCCACCACCGTCGCGGCGTCGTCGTCGTACGAGTCGCGTCTTTTGGAGAAATGGAAAGGGACCAAGGAGTACGCGAAAGCGGAAAAGCAAGCGAAAGCGCTCGTGGAACGCGTTCAATCGTCGTTAAAAGAAGGAGGAGGAAAGGAGAAGATGACGACGATTTCTAAACAGCGCGAAACGAAAGCTGCGATCGCGACGCACTCGAACATGTGCGTCGCCAGACGGTACATTGATCTGTGCGAGGGAAAGACGAATGAAGGCGAGTGCAATGCAGAACCGGCGTGCTGGTGGGACGTTGCGCAAACGACGCCAAAGTGCACGAATCCGGTTGCTGAACCCACTGAGATGGGTATTGAGTTGGGTGCAGCATTAATGCTGCTCGTGCCCGTGCTCACGTGCGGATTCGGTGGTCTGGAAGGCGAGGCGGCATGCACCACCCTGGCCGCCGACGGCTGGGGGTGCGTGTGGACCGCGGCGGACAGCTCGTGCGGAGTTGATATGACGGAAAGCGCGCTGACAAACATGTTTGGCGATTCGTTCCTCGCAAAGCTCATCGCGCAAGGTTCTCAATGCGGTGAAATTACGAGCGAAGTAGCATGTGTTGATGCCTGCGCTTGGGACGCGACGTTCAGCTCGTGCGGCTCCCGAACGGATTTGAAGACTTCGTTGTACAGTTCGTATTGCGACACGGACACGAAAACGCAAGTTGATACTACCGATTATTGCGAAGTTCTTGGCGCGGAAAAAACGTGCTCGACGTTAACGAGCGATAGCGCGTGTTCTGCGAGCTCCGTGTGTATGTACGACGGAACTTCTTGCTCGGCGAGTATAGATATATTGTTTAAATCGTTGGCAGTCACGTTCGGCGGCAAACTCGCAACGCACATCGACGTGATGACGTGCGCTAAAGCTACAAGCGAAACCAATTGTGCGGAGCTTTCGAACTGCGAAGTTTTATCCTCGAATGGTGAACCGACGTGCGTTCCAACCGACGCGGCGTACGACGCCGCGTTGCCTAACAACGCGTTTTTAGCCGACATGGAAAAAAATGTGTACACATGCGGCATGCACGACTCCTTATCGTGCGCAACCGACAGCAAATGCGTGTGGAGCTGCGACGATTCCGATTGCAACCCGAATCCAAACAGCATCGAAGTGACGTGCGCAGGTGTCGCGAAACCGTACGCGATCTCTACGGGCTGCGGTAGCGGCGTCTCGCTCGACAGCGCCGCCGGCGCCCTTCGCCGGGACGGTCTTCGCCTCGCCGCGACCACCGCGTTTGTTCTTCTTCCTCTTCTTCTTCTTCTTCCGTAAGAAAGAAAAAGAAAAGAGAGAGAGAGTGTGTACACGTGATGATGCGCTCCTCCCGGTTGTATTTTGTTGCCTTCTTCCGAACAACGGGGGCCAACATGTTTCTTCTTTAAAAGTTTTATTTATAATTTAAGAATAAATGAAAAAAGGTCATGCATTTCCTATATAAAAGTCAATTAATGCGAGGACGTGTCGTAACAATTAAGCCACATCGTCGTTTCGTTTTCCTCAACACAAAAAAAATCCTTTAGAAAAGAATACTTCTGTTTCCGTACTTTATTTGGTGACAAGTTCGAACAATTTCGAAGCGTTGAAGACGCGCAGAAGACGCGAGTCAGATCAGTCAAGAAGTGAAAACTTGGCAGGAACGCGCATGCACAGCGCGGACTACACACTTTACCTTCTCTCTCTCTCTCTCTCTCTCGGTTTTAGTGGTAGTATTGTGAGTATTCTTATCTTCGCATCGTCGAGCTCTTTTTGCCGCTTTCGGAGGATTCCGAGATGCTTCTCCTCCTCAAATGTATCAACGAAGAGTGCGGCAAAATCGCGCCGAGAGATGCCAGTTGGCGGAAATCAAAAGTCGACGCGGACATTTGTAAGAAGTGTTTCGACGAAGAGGTGAGGGCGTTGAGACCCGACGACGATTCAGACGATTTAGACGAGGATGAGGAGGAGAGAAAGGAAGAAACGAAGGGCAACGAGAACAGTGACAACAACAACAACAACAACAACAACAACAACAACAACAACAAAACGGATAAATCGGAGGCCGTGCACGACCTAAACAAAGAAAGAGCCAAAGCGAAAAGAGAAAAGCGAAAAGAAATAGCCAAATTAGGAATGAAATCGTGCGCCGCGTGCGCTTCGAAGGAAACCACCGCGGGGTGGTATCGCTCGCACGTCAAAAAAGGAGTGTATTTGTGCCATCGATGTTACTATCGCGAACGGACGATGTTGACCATAAAAGTGTGCGTGGCGTGTTCCACCGATCGAACGAGCGGGAGTTGGTTGAAGAGTAAAACCACCCAAGGCGGATATTTGTGCGTGAATTGTTATTACAAAGAGCTGGTGGCGTTGAGTGGGAAGCACTGCGGAACGTGCGAAAGTAAAACGACGAGCTCGATATGGTACAATGATAAAGAGCGCGCTGGAAAATACTTGTGCGCAAAGTGCTACGCGAGGCAGTGGAAGAAGATAAAGGAAAGGAGAAAAATAGAGGCGGAAGAAGCGAAGAAGATACAACAACAAGAACAAGGACAAGAGCAAGAACAATGTAACTTTTAGAATTGTATACATAATGACCATAATGATCATATACATAATTGTACTACAAATACATAAAATGAACGTCTATCTTTGTTTTTAAGATTTCGTCGTGAACAGTTCTCCTTTCACCCCGTCTGGATTATACCGAACGCTTCCCTTCATGTGGCAACACCAGTAATCCGGTATCACGCTGCTTTCAGGTTTGGCAACCGATTCGATCGTCGTTCCGAGCATCGTATCAAAGTGCAAAAATTTCTTAGAGTTCGCCTCGCCTCCGAGCATTTGCTCCAAAGCCTCTAAATTCTCCGCTGGATTCTCCAACGAGACAACCGTATTTGCGTTTTGAATGGCTACGTTTTGACTCGGGTCGCACGCTTCTACTTTACCATCGTTGCCGCTGTCGTACGCGTCGTGATGTTCGAAGCACCTCCGTAAGGAGATTTTTGTTTTGTCGTCCGCGTTGTGTCGCGTTGTTGGTATGATTTCCATAGGAATCGTTCGCGATTTCTTGAACGCCTCGTTCGTTCTTTTCCCATTTACGACGACTCGAGCAGAAGAATCCGGCGACACGGCACCTTTCGGCATTTGCGGGTGCGCCAAAAAAGAACGTTCCCGAAATTTACCTTTATTTCGCCACTGCTCGACGTTGATGACGTGATCTTGCGGACAAATAAACGGAAGCTGTAAATGCGAACCAGGGAATCGACCGTAGTGCGGGAACCACACTCGATCGATGCCGCAAAGGATCGGCGGTATGATCAAAATGCGATCGAGATGTTTTGCGATCGCAAGCGCTTCATTAACTTGTGCCAGCTGAAAATTCACCAAACGTTCATTTTCCGTGAGCACTTTCTCTTCTTTCGTTGGAATGCTCGGAAACGTGCTATCTCTCTCAGGCCAGCCGCGCTCGACGAATATATCGAATCCTCCGCGAACGGTTTCCTTGTCGTCGTCGATGTCGTCATTTCTACCTTCACTACTAGCCTCGAAACTATCACTACTACTATTATTGTTACCCCCGCTCTCGGTACTACTACGAAAGAAATCTCTCTCTACTCTCGGCGTAAAACTCATAAACTTCCCTCGAAAGTATTCCTCCTCCTCTCCCATCCAAGCGTTTGCCTCTCGCATTCGATTTCTCTTCCCCGGCGTCCCGCCGTATTGGAACGTCGCGTGTACAGCGTACGCGTTCTTCCTTTCTCTCTCGTGTAACCTCTGCACGTAATACGTGTGTCCGTTCGCAAATAAACTTACCGGCAGCGCCCCCATCTTCACTCGCATCTTCTTGTTCTCGTCCCCGTACGCTTCTTGCACTCCACTCCCGTCCACTTGCGTCTGGCACCCTCCATTCAAACTCTTCAAATCGTTAAACGCGCTTTGGTCCCACAGATTATCGTCCTTTTCGATCCTATCCACCCACTCTGTCGTTAACTCCTGATTCCCGCGACTCGCTAAAAACCACATGATCCCAATATTACTCGCCGCGTGGCAAATGTGAAACTCCAACCCTTCTCCATCTACCATAAACTTCTTCTGTTTCAAACTTTCAATCATCGTCTCCGACCTCAACTGATCCGAAGACACTAAAACATCCGCCACTGGGTACCGCTTAAAAAACGGCAACGGATTCCTCAACCACACCACGTCGATATCTGAAACCAAAACGTTCACCCCGCTCCTGGTAAAATCTCTAATCAATCGAATCTTATCTCGTCCCATCTGGTGGAAATTCTTCGTCCCCCACCCAAAATCGTTCTTCACCGCTTCCTTCGAGATCCCTTGCGATCCCATCAACCACGTGTGCACGCCACCGCTAAACTCTTCCTTCAAACTTTCGTACATCTTTTCATCCATCGCGCCTACGATAAAGTTACTCAAACCCAACCGATTTTGCACGTGGTTGATCCAGTTCCTCGCGAAATCCAAGTAGTGATGGTTCGCCCACGTGACGATGATTGTGTTATCCTTCGCGATTTTCTGTATGTGTTCGATGGTCAACCCGGTAGACAGTTTCGTTTGCGCCACCGGTTTGGTTTCGCCCGAATGCGAGAATCCGAGGTGGACGTCTTTCAGTGACCTTCGAGACAAAGACGACGACGACGAGGTCTTACCATCGCCTTCTTCTTCGAAACCAACTCTTCTCATCGCCTCCCCCGATGATGATGATGATGTCGCCGACGTAATCTTCATCATCAAAATCACCAACAACAGTACCAACGCCTTCGTTCCGATCATCCTCCTCGTCGACTTAAACAGAAAAGAAGAGGAACACGACGATGCCGATTTTGACGATTTTGATGAGAACAACGTGGCGACGATCGTCGTCGTCATCGAAAGAGGGAGGAGGAGAAGTTAAAGAAGAAGAAAAAGAAGCCGCACAACACCTCCTTATTGTAATGAAGAATTCCAATTTTGCTCGAAATGCGCCACTTTTTTCCTCACGATGATGACGATTCAAACGACGACGACGATGAGGCTGAAAAACACAAAAACTATCATCAACAGTAGCTACGGTAAAAGTATTATTCGTGGCATGGCTTTTGCGGCGAAAGGAGGAGCATCTCGCAGCATTACGAACAGTTTCACATCGTCGAAAAGAAGCACCAATTTCGTTCGTTTGGCGGCGACGAACAACAATCATCGCTTTGCGATGATGACGATGATGTCGTCGTCGTCGTCGAGAGGACAGAAGACCACCACCGCCGCGGTCGGGAAAGGCATGCCAGTTCCGGTTCCAGACAACGAAGAATTGCCGTTTAGTAGAAGTGCACACAACCCGTGGGGGGAGAACGACGAGAGGTTCCTCGGGAACGACGAGGACAAGAGAGGAGGAGGATTCAACGCGAAATCCGTTCGACTGGTGCAGTGGTACCCGGGACACATCGCTCGAGCGGAACGGTTACTCCGAGATCAGTTGAAAAACGTAGACTGCGTGGTGGAAGTTCGGGATTTGAGGATACCGTTGGCGACGAGCCACCCGGACGTGGCCGCTTGGGTCGGGAGCAGTCGGGATAACAGTAATAACAACGCTAATAACTCTTCTTCTGGTAAACTTCACATAACCGTTTTGAATCGGTCGGATATGGTGGACGAGCAAGAAAGAGCGAAGTGGGTTTCCTATTTTAAACACAAAATGAAAGAGAGACACGTGATTGTGACCGACGCGAAATCTGGTCGCGGAGTCGAGCAGGTGAAGAAAATCGCGCTCAGCGTAGCGAAGGAGGTGAACGAAAAGCGGATTCAGAAAGGTTTATTGGCGAGACCGGTGAGAACTGCGGTGGTTGGGTACCCAAATGTAGGGAAATCGGCGTTGATTAATCGATTGGTTGGGAAGAAAGCGTGCGCATCCGCGCCGCGACCGGGGGTGACCAGAGATTTGAGATGGGTGCGAGTGAGCGAGGAGATTGACTTGTTGGATTCTCCCGGAGTATTACCGCCGAGAATGAGTGATCAAGACGCCGCGAATCGATTGGCGATGGCAAACGACATCGGCGAGGCGTCGTACAAAGCGAGCGAGGTCGCCGCGAGGTTGTTTGAGGAGATGAAAATGTTGCCGAGTTGGAGGAGAGAGAAAGGGAACATCGGAAACGTTCTCATGAAGAGGTACAAGATGTCCGCGAAAGAGGTGGAGGAGATGAACGGGGACATGTTCATCGAGAAGATTGCCCTGAGCACTTGCGGTGGGGATTTCGAGAGAGCTGGCGCGAAGGTTTTGAACGATTTTAGGGGTGGGTTTTTAGGAAAGTTTTGTTTAGAAGTGACGCCGGCGCGGTAAAAGATGCGCGTGACGTACGCGTACTTTCGCCGGGCCAAAGCTCATGTACTACTACTACTGCTGCTACTACTACTGCTACTGCTGCTACTACTACTCCTTTGCCTTTATCTTCTTTCGTCATCGTCGTCGTGTTACTGTTTTTGTCGCTCATGCTCTTATCTGTTATTTCCAGTTGGCGTCCGACGTGAGTTCCCCGCGCCAAACGGATTATCGTCTTTCCAATCATCCCAACGTCTCTTTTCGTACAACTTTTCATCGCTCAACTCGTCCTCCGTCTTGGCGCTTTCCAACACCGACTTGCGCTTCTCTCTTTCCTTACTCAGTGCCGTGCGCTCCATTAATTCTCTCAGCTCGATTTCTCCGGCTTCTTCGATAGACATTGTGGGTAAAATGTGCGAAGGCCGAAACAAAGCGCTTCTCGCGTCTCGAACGACGCTTTCCTTGCGATTCGCGAATAAGGAAGACGGGAGCGACGGGATCGCAACCGTCGGCGCAGACGTACCAGCCGGCGGCGCGCTTCGGTTCATCATTCCATTTCGACCGTTTGTTCCGTTGTTGTTCTTGTTGCTCTCCAGAGACGCGATGGCTTTTAAAAGCTCCCCTGGAATTCTCGAGGACGAACTCTCCTCCTCCCCTCCTCTTTGCTGCTTCTTCTCACCTCCTTGTACGATTCTCCTCACCTCGTCTTCGCTCACGCCGGTCAAAAGTGCCACCTCCTCTTTGCTCCCCTCTATCATTTCAATCGAATCCAACACGGCTTTTTCAATCATCGCAAACCAATACTCTCGAACCTTCTCCTCGTCAGCTTCCTCTTCCCCTTCTTCCTCTTCCTCCTCTTCCGCAGTCCTCGATTTCACCCGAGCGCATCTGTCTACTACTCCGCTCTTCTCCATCTCCTCCAACTTCCTCCTCAACTCGCTTTGCTTTTTAAACCGTTTCACTTTCATCGTTCTCTTCGCTTCCGGAGTCATCATAGCCTCTCGAGTAGTACCACCGTCGTCATCATCATCATCATCATCATCTTCTTCTTCTTCTATCAAACCCGCCGCCGCTCTCGCGTCCTTCTCGAACCCGCGCGGGAGGAACCGCGCCGCCGACGCAAACCTCAAGAACCGCTCCAAACACTCCTTCCCTCGTAACACGTGCTCCACGCGCAGTTCTCGGTTCATCACCATCGTCGTCTTCTTTTCCTCCCCTTCTGCTTCGCCGGCGATGAGAGGCACAAACTCCGTCCGCATCGACTGCCAACACTTCCCCTGAAAATACAAGCACAACGCGTATTTCAAATCGTTCGTGGAGACGTTCTCTCCTCCTCTTCTGTTGTCACCGCCAAAGTTTTCCTCGTTCTCACCACCGTTGTTGGCATCATCATCAAAACACCCGGCCGAATCGCATCTCCGGAAAACTTCCGCGAACATCTCGATCGCTTCTCGCAAAAAAAAAGAACCGTCATTATCACCACCACCATTAATACCACTCGACGTCCTCGTCGTCATCTTCTCCCGGGCGAGCGCGAACAATTCCTTGGTCGATTTCGTTTCCATTTCATCAGAAGAAGTATTCCTCGTCATCTCTCTCTCTCTCTCTCTCTCTCTCTCTGTTTAATGTTTGTTTCTTTGTTCGCAGGTAGACCAGAGCCTCCTCCGCGAGAGAGAGCTTACGCTTTGTCCTCGTCGCGAACGATATATGCTCTTCTATATCAGAGAGAGACGATGATGATGATGATAATGAGAGAGAGAGAGTACTTGAGAGCGTAAAAAGAACTTTTTGTCGTTTTTTTCCCTTCGTTTTGAGGAAACAACGTACTCTCGCCGAAAGAGAAGAAGTCGTCGTCGTAGTCGTCATCTCCTTCCCCGCATCTCTTAAAAAAATGGAGTAAAAAATGCGTCTTTTTTTCCCCAAACCCGTTTAACTCGAGCCGCCTTTTTTATTTCCAAACTCTCCCCCGTTGTTGTCATGCGCGCGTTCCCGTCTTTTTCTTCTTCTTCTTCAGCGCCATCGACGACGACTACATCGACGACGACTACATCGACGACGAAGCGGTTTTGGCGGCAAAATCGAATCGGAAGAAAAACTTTTCCAATTTTTTCAACGTTTTTGGGGGAAATTTCTCCTCAAAAACCGCTCAGTGCTTTCCTTTGGTCGTTTGCGAAGACAAAATCCGCAAAGACAAAAATTGAATACGAGGAACACTTGGGTACGTTCAGACCGATTGAAAATTATCGCGTTGTCTTCTTAAGCATCTGAAGACTTACGTGTCTCTTTTCTACGTGGTCTGAAGATACCCAACTTGAGTAAAAGTACGCGCGCGTGCGCTTGGTTTTTTGCTTTTTTCCTCAAAATGTGAGCACGTTTTTTTTTCCATTTTGTGTCTTTTTTTTTCGTGCGACGATCTCCTCACAATTTTTTTGGCGGATTTTGCTTCCGCGCCGGCGATTCCGAGTCGTGCGCTTCCGTGGACATCAACAAACCTCGTTGGTTAAACGCATTCACGCGCGAAAAAGAGCGCTGGACGGAACCGACAAAAGATTTGGACAACGTCGCGTTCGCAACGGTTCGCACCGAGCACATTTGCATCGAAGACGACGACGCGAAAATTGGCGTCGCGATTTTACTCTTTCTCGCGTTCTCGACGACGAGGACGACGCGCGAGTGGTAGTACTTAGAAGAAAAGAGAGTGGTGGGCCGATAGCTATAGACACGTATCATAGGTGTAGGAAGTACACAACGAAGTGAACGAGTCGAGGATGGCGGCGCCGAAGAAGAAAACGTCGCCGAAGAAAAAAACGCCGACGACGACGAAAACGCCGCCGACGACGAAGAAAACGTTCCTGTTCCACTCGTCCGAACAACTCGCGACGTACATTCAGCAATCAGTGAAAAGCAGCGTATTAGAACGACCGAAAGAAGACGAGAAGTGTTTCGGGATAGTTGATAAAGACGGCGTCGAAAAAATGTGCGTGAAGTACCAGCCGAGAACGACTACGTTCAACACTGAAGAAGAGTTCAAAACTGGGCACGAAGAAGAAGTAAACCGGTTGGTAAGTAGGACGGAATGCGAAAGGTGTCCGTCGACGGAACCGCCGAAGGCGGGCGGCAAGTGCCCGGGTTTGCGTTGTTTTAAGGAATGCGTCGGCCCAAAACAGACGCTCGACAAAGGCTATTGCACGGGTGTGGGGATTTGTTCGAATTGTAACAAAGCCTACAATGCACTTAAGAAGAAGAGAGATCGAAGCCAACGAGAAAAGCTCGCGGAAAAGAACTGTTCCGGAAAAGAGTTCAACCACGACGCCTTTGCAAAAAAAGAAGCCAACCCTCTTCCCAGACGGCGCGAACTCCATCCGTATTTCATCGCGGATTATACGTGCGAAATGTGCGACAGGCCGTTTGTAGCGAAAAATCAGGAGCGCTTAATGAAGTATAAAGGAGAAGAGGGTGACGTTCTCGATACTCTTGGTGATTACCTATTATTAAATAACAATACTGACAAACTTGAGTATAGATCAAAGGTGTACAAAGGTATCAAACGCGGCATCTCCTCTCTCTTTGGAAGAAACGACGACGAAGATGGAGCGCAAGCACCGGTGTGCGTGTGCGACGATTGTTGTGGTCGCATCGGAGGGACACTCGCGGTTGCTTTTCGGAAGCATTTGGTTTTGGACAATGAACCTGAAAAACTGGTCGAAATTGGCGCTGACTCGCTCCAAAATGTGAAGTTTGATGATTTGAAGGGAGAACCGATTGAGATGGAAATCGGGCGTGCGTGGAAGGACAGGGAGGAGAGCAACGAATTGCGAGCGTGGGATTCGAGCGATTTTTTAAGACATTATTTTCCAGCTGATTTTCTGGAACGTGGACCCGTTCGATTAATCTTTCAATTTCAACGAGAGAGTCACTCAACTGCGAGAAATTCTTCGCTGATCGATTACTGCGCGGATCTCGCCGCGTCGTTAGCGCGATTGAAATATAAAGATACGGGTGATTCTTTGGTATTTCCAGGATCGTGGGTCGGTGGTGTACCGTTCCCATGTTTCATTTGTCCCGATACGTGTTTGAGAACGGGACCAATGAGAGGGTCGCTTCTCGCCCGCACTCAGAAAAATAAGAACGCGGTCGATAAGGATGTCCCTGGTTTTAAAGAGTTGCTGGACAGCGTGAACGTGGCGCTTCGAGGTCTCCATGGTGAGTCTCAAATCTCCATTTTGATCAACAGCCCTGCCGATTTGACGAGCTCTGCTTTGAATTTACTCGCGGTCTTGCAAATGATCGAGGAACCAGCTCGGGTTCACGTGGTCTGGAAAGTATTCGATGCGGAAGAGAGAGTAGGCGGCACCGTGTGCGTGAGGGACTTACTCTATCTTCTACGAAATAGAGTCAACTTTGACAAATTTCAGGAAAGTGACGTTCGTTTCGATGCAGTCAAAAGCGCTTGCCAAAACGCGACGGCGGCGGCGAAGTTTTTCGGAATCTTATGGCAAGAATCCACGAAAAGTTTGCGAAGTACAGGAGCATCCGTGGAAGTCAATGAGAAAGGACGAAAAAGAAGATTCGAGAACTTCGCTATAGAGCAAAACTACGGCGTGATGTTATCCCAGCCCCAGGGTAACCCCGGTCCGTCGCAGGAGGAACAAGATATCGCGGGAGCGGATTCGCAATCGAACACGGATGAGATTTCGCGCGCCAAATTAAACAAGACGCACACGTTTCTTCTGTCATGGAAACAAACGCCGATCAAACGACAACGCGAAGGTCTCGAAGGAGAGTGGTTTACCAAAAATCAACTCATAGGCGTAAAGAGAAGAGGCGAATGGTGTGGCGAAAGCGATCCGATTAGCCCAAAAAAGAAACGAACCTCGCTCGGAAACTTTAGTCCTCTTTTGAAGAAGAAGAAGAGTGCGTGAAATACCGAAGAACACGAAGAAGGTAAAAAGAGAGAAGAAAAACTTGGAAAAACACGCGCGCGCGCACGCACGCACGCACGCAATAGATACACAGACATACAAATAATAGCGAGAAGCACGCATTTAGATCAAACAGTGTAATAACAAGCTAAATCCCGCGGTTAATTTTTGACAACACAAATCCGCGTGAATGATGCGGTTACGCTTCTTTGTTACGACCAAGCGTCCCATCTCGAGTAAACACACTCACGACGCTTCGACTCGTACAAATATCGCGGTCGCTTGCCTCGTATTCGAGATATACGAATCCGGTTTGTCGCGCTGGTGCTTTGCGAAATCATTCTCTTTTGTGGGAGGAGCGAAAAACAGGCATATCAGATACCCAAGTTGGAGTTGCTCGCTGACGCTGAAACTTTCTACAATTTGCACAGCTTATGTTTAGACGAGAACGATCGCGTCAGATCGTCAAAAGCGCCCGCTCGTGTGCACGCGTGTGTGTGTGAGTTTTGTTGCATTTTGTTGTATTTCGTCGCCTCTCACGGACCCACAAAATGGACCACAAAATGGACCAAAAATGGTCTGCGATGGACAAAAAATGATGCAGATGACGACAGCGAGGAGGGGTTCCCTCAAAACGAACAACTTTGCCCGAGCTTTTGGTACACACACACACAGACAATGCCGATCGTGGCCGCGCGCAAAAACCTGGACGACTCTCGAACGTGCCCGATATGCCGAGAGATTTACAAAGCGCCGTTTAACGCCACGTGCGGGCACACGTTTTGCCACGACTGCGTGGTGGAACACTGCGGGAAATTTTGGGAGCTTCATCATCATCATCATCATCATCATCAACAACAAAGTGCGGTTGGTACTAATGCTGTTGGCCCCGCCGTTGGAGAGAAGAAGAAGACGACGACGACGACGACGACGACGACTCAGACGAACGAGGAGGAAAAGGAGGAAAAGGAGGAAGACGAAGTAGAAAAAAATGGGACAAAAACGACGACGATGATTCAGACGACGAAAGATTTTGGGAAACTGGTGGACTTTTCCAACCCAGCGCCGTGTCCGATTTGCAACGCGTCGATTACTTCGTTAACGCCGAACGTGGCGCTGACGAAAGTTGTCGACGCGTTGGCACGGGTGGACGCGATGACGATGCAAATCACGGAGGAACACTCGCCGATGGAACCGCAGCATTCGAAAATTGCGCGAGCGGAGAAAGTCGTCTCCGCGTTGCAGCACATGGACGAAGAACAGTTGGCGCCGATCGTGAAAGCGCTGGTGGAGAAGCACGCGAGAGCTGTCGCCGAAGGCGAGGAGAAGAGGTTAGAGATTTTGAGGGATTTCTTCGACGAGGCGACGAGGAGAAAGAGGATGAAGATGGCGGAAGGGGAGATGGAGATGAAGTTTTTACGCACGGACATAGAGAGGGTGGAGAAGTTGTTGAGAGAAGAGTTGAAGGTGTTAAAGAGGAGCTACACGGAGGCGGGGAGAACAGGAGGAGGAGAAGAAGAAGAAGAAGAAGAAGAAGAAGAAGATGACGGTGAAGACGTGGCGGATATGCTTCGATTTGTACCGCAACTGCCCGGGTACGAGGGAGATGCGTGCGATGAGGATGAAGAGTTCGAAAGGAAATATCACGCTGGATTAAGTTCGCTGTATACCAAAGGTATCAAAGAAATTGATGGCGTAAACAGTAGCATGAGAGGAAGAGAGGAAGACGACGACAACGACAACGACGACGACGAAGAAGATGGCGGTGGAAATCACCGCATCGAACCGGCGAGTATCGACGAGAAAATGAACGAAGAACGGTTAGAAGATTTCGCGCAAGCGCTGACGGACGCGAAACAAAAGTATGGACGCGTGCGCATCGTCGCAGAAATAGTCAAACCGTCCTTATCAATGTCGTCCTTGTCGTTTAACAACAATTCTTTGATGACCCAGTTTGGAGCGGTGATGAACAACAACAGTAATAACAATAACAACAACATCGTCAACATCATCAACAATAACAACAACAACAACACTATCGACACCAATAACAACAACAACATCAACAACGAAAATATCAACAATATCGATATCATCAACACTTCACCGATTCCACCGGTAAGCGATATTGTCTCTTCCATTGACGTCTCCATGGACCAAACTATGTTTGCCACCGCGGGCGTTTCTAAACGCATCGAGTTTTATACCTTCACGGATATATGCGACCGAACGGCGGCGAATCAAAACGAAGAACGTCCGCGGATTACGAGGGCGCAAATCAAAGTTAAATCGAAAATATCGTGCTTGTCTTTCTCTAGGAAACACGTCTCGCACATCGCCGCGTCGGATTACGAAGGTGTGGTGACCATTTGGGACGCGGAAACCTCTCAAAGTATTTTAAAATTTGAAGAGCACGACAAGAGATGTTGGACGGTTGAGTATTGCAGATGTGTAGATAACATGCACTTAATCGCCTCTGGAAGCGACGACGGCGCGGTGAAGATATGGAGTGAGAGTGGTATAAGTATGGGAGGCGGAAATAGAAGCGTCATGGAAATACAGATGCGCGCAAACGTGTGTTGCATCGCGTGGTCGCCGACGACCGCACACGATATCGCCATCGGCTGTGCCGATCATAAAGTACGCGTGTACGATTTACGACGTCCGCACGAGCCGTTATATACGCTCAGCTCGCATAAAAAAGCGGTTTCCTACGTGAAATATATCAGCAGTAGCGAGTTGTGTTCGGCGTCGACGGATTCTAGCGTGTGCATATGGGACGTGAAGAAAACACACGATCACAACGCGACTTTTGATCCTTACAACATCTATCATAACCAACAACAATTCCAAGGTGATGATAATGGCGTTCCTCTTCCCAAAATGGAAACCAACAACGGCGCGGATGGAGAATCCGATCTCGTCAGCAGCACTCGGCTGATTCGCACCTTGACCGGTCACGTGAACAGGAAGAACTTTGTTGGATTGGCGGCGTCGTCCGACGGAAAATCCGTCGCTTGCGGCTCAGAGACGAACGAGTTATTCGTGTACAATAAGAACTTCTCCGCGCCTGTAGCCACGGTATCGTTCGATACTCCAGGGAATGATATGAAAAGTTCCTCGAGAGATCACAACTCTGGGAACCACTTCGTGAGCGCAGTTTGTTGGTCGGACGAGTCCACGCTCATTTCCGCAAACAGTAAAGGACGAATAAAAATCGTATCGCTTGGGATGTGAGTCAAGGAACACTTTAGAGTAATAAAATTCATAGAATGTAATAATAATAATGTAAAAGAAATACATGGCGTAGATATGAAGTGTTTATATATTCGCAAATTCTATCTTAGTCACGCGACAAATCTAGCTTCTTACCACGGAATCGGCTTGAACTCCTCTTCCGAACCATCGGTTAACTGCCTTTGCGCGATCAACCACACCGGCGCGCACGACAAAAACGCGATGAACGCAACAGTCTCACCACCAACGGCAGACGTGTAGATGTTCACGGCCGTCGGGTCCGCCAAGTGCGCCTTGAAACCTTCGATCGGTCCCATACCAGTTACCGCCCACTGCGAAACCATGCCCAAAAACGCAACCATCGCCAAGCGGCCGTTCTTGACCTCCTTCACTCTCGCCGCCGGAGAGTCCATTCCCGCCGGGTCAAACGGAAAGTTCGCCCCCAATCCACTCTCGCCAGTCTTCATGAAACCGCGAATTCTCAACGCTTCCAAAATGCCCATAACGATAACTTGCGTGACGACCAACGTCTTAAAGTCAATGTCGTAATCCGCCGCGCCCGCTTCCCAAAATTTCGGCAAGCTCGGGTTCGAATCCGTCGCCAAGACGCCGATAGTCGCGTACATCGCCCATCGGCCGTTCATCAATTCCGCTTCTTGCAAGTACGGCAAAGACTCTTTGTTCGCACCCAATCTTAACGGGTCGAAGCCGTAGTCACCCGCCATGGAGCCGTCCAAGTAATCCGGCGCCGTCGCCCCCGGGTACCACATTTCTCTCTCCGCTTTGACGATAACGGACGCGGATCGAGTTTTGTTGACGGATCTGGAGGAGGAGACTTTTTGCGCGAACTGTGTTTGGTGTGCGCATAAGAAAAAAAGAGTGGAAGGAGATATCGTCAGTAAGTAGAGTCGAAACAACAAAAGTGACGCATGATGGAACAAAGCGCTCGACGAGAGATCGATGTACCGGCCATCGGCGCGTTGAAAGGACACACAAATTTCGAACCATCACATTCCCGGACATCGGCCCCTCTCACACACCGCGAAAAGCGTATCTTTCTCGGGCAAATATTTTAATCAGAAAAAAAAAGATTTACGCGCAACAGAGAGAGAAGACGACGACGACGACAACGATGCGAATTAGAAAATCAAAAACGTAGGAAAGAATCGCGCGATACAATATAAACGTACCGCGCGAGTCGCAACAGTCGATGATAAGGCAAACATTTTTATATTGTAAAACAAAGAACAACCGTTCGATGATGATGTGTGCGAGAATGGCGAAAGTACCACTCGCAGGCGCCTTTCTTCTTCTTTCGAAAGAGCGAAAAAATCAAAAACCCTAAATTATAATAACGGTTTCGAGAGCTTAAAATTAGACGAGAAAGGAAAAAGACGCCCAAAAATGGCGTCCAGAGGAGGAAAAGAAGAGGAAAAAGCGCGAAGAAGAAGAAGTAAAAGAAGAAGAAAACAGAGAGCGTGCTCTTTCTTTCCTCTCTCTTCTCTCTTTTTCTTTCTCTTCTTCTTTTTCTTCCTCCCGGTTTTAGTGGTGGTGGTTGTTTTCGCGCGAGACGTTGGCGGAGACGATGATGGGAAACACACACCCATCGGCGTGAACGGGGGAGGAGTCTTCGTAAAGGCGACGACGACGACGACGACGAGAAGGATGCTCCAACAACAACAACAAAAAGAAGAAGAAGAAGATCGAGGAGGCACGTTTGACCTTCTCGCGGGGAAGGCGAGCGGAGATGGAGATGCGGAAAATCGACACGACCGAATAAGGAGAGAAAGAAGAGAGAGAGCGGTGCGACGCGAAGAAGGAAACCGTCTGGAAACAACAACGGCGGAGCGCCCCCGCGGCGGCGACGAAGAGGGAAAAAAAGGAGATGGCACGGATCCGCATCTACGTCTCGAACGTCATCGTCGTCGTCATCAAGAGCAATTGCTTCGTTATCGAGGAATGGAAAAAGGGAAGGAGAGGTGGCACGCCGTTCGCCGCGAGAGGAGCGCTGCGGCTGCTCCGTCTTCGTTTCCTCCTCCTCCTCCTCCTTCTCCTTCTCCTTCTCCTTCTCCTCCTCTTCCTTCTCCTCCTCCTCGAGAGATGAAAGAAGAAGTAGCAGTAGTAAAAGAATATCCAGTGCTCAACCCGGACAACGATCGGTGCGTGCACGGATACCCGTCTTCCAAGGACGGGCACGAGTGCATCTGCAACACGGATTGGACCGGAGAGAAGTGCGATGAAAACCCGGCGCCGTCGTGCGACCGGTTTACGTTTGGTTCGTGCGGCGATGTGTTAACTAGACAAATAACCGTGCGACCGAGATCAGCGCCGGAGATTAAAGAATTTCCTTCGTGTAAATGTGTGGATGAGTGCATCGAGTATACGCTAAAAGCGTTTGGGAAGGAGACGTACGAGGTGATGACGCGAGAGGGAGGTGGGGGGAAGCGACCGTTTCAAATGAATTTGCGAACGGAACATTTTTGTAAAGTAGGAGACGTAGACGATGGAAATATCGATAGCGATAGTAGTATTAGCAGTATCGGTTTGCTTCATAAACAACCCCAGGATGAGGAGTACAGGAGATCGTACATCTTTGAATATGACAAACCAACAAGACAGGCGTTGCGTGAAAAATCCGGCAACGTAAACGCGGATAGGAACGTTGATAAAGTCGTGTTCGACCGTGTGCGCTCAAAAATAATCACCATGGAGGACCACGGTGACCAATTCGCGAACTCGTACGTGCAAAATGAAGGAATATGTTCACCGTTATGCGAAAAGAACGGAAAGTGCGAATGGTTTGAATGCGCGTGTAATAAAGGAAGATTTGGATACGAATGCGCATTGTCGGAAGAGGAGATACTTCAGGCGAAGAAAAACAGCGAAGAACGGTACGCGAAGAACGAATTATCGCTCGCCGCGGCAGATTTGCCCGGGGGTATTAAACGGTTCTATCGAGGCCACAAGTATAAAAATAACGGAAGTTACCGAGGAGTGCACTATTTCTTTGAGACCATGATCGCGGATGCGGGCGTCGTTGACCCGAACGGCGCGGAATCTTTGCGAAGCACGATGGTCATCCCGTTTTTCCCGGGAGATTTAGTCGGAAACGTTGGATCATTTACGACTGTGATGGAACGAGTCATTGAGTACGTTGATAAAAAGTATTCACTAAAAGAAGCAGTGCATCCAACCGTGTGGATTAACGCTATGGATAGATCCTTGTGTACATTGCAAACAGACGTGCATTCGGAACTTCCTCCGGGAGCAATTGTCGTTTCGCAGTATGGCATGTGGCGAACGAAAGAGGGAAATCATGAGTGTTTCTATCCCAATCGAGATATTGTCATTCCATCGTCTCTATCCGTGTCGCCTGGATACGGCGGGGACAAAGACCCAAAGCACACGAGGTTCGACCCGAATACGAAAGATGGTATGCTGTTATTCTTTCGCGGAAGGGCAAAAAATTTCAAGCAGTGTACAGGAGAGAATATCTTTACGAACGTCAAGGAGTGCATGTACTTGTACTCGCAAGGTATTCGGACATTCATGTTGGATTGGTATAAAAATGAGCCGAGATTTTTCTTGAACAAAAACGTGATGTCGCCTGAATTTAGCAAGTATGGAGGCGTCGGCGAATTAGCACGCAGCGAAAATATTCGCCTGCGTTCGTACTTTTGCCTCGCCGCGGGCGGAAACGGATGGGATCAACGATTTTTCGATGCCATTCACAGAGGGTGTGTTCCGCTCATGACGCAATTGAACACTTCGCACCCGTATGATTTCCTCCTCGATTACGACACGTTCACCGTATTTATTCCAAACGGGAGTCAAGATCTCAAACGTGTTCCTGAAATTTTAGACAAGACGGTGCAAAGCGGGACGCATTCGAATATGGTGAAGAACTTGCGCGTCGTCCACGAAGCATTCGCATGGAGCGGTGGTAACTTTCGAGATACACTATCGGAGAAGGACACTTTTCTAGTGCACAATGGGGCGTATCATCACGCGGTGTGGGCGATTGCGCATCGATCGGGGAAGGAAATACCATCGAGCTCAGCGGTGCAGTTATGCAGGCTGTACTTCCATAATCCGTATCACGCGAATGCGAACGACATTTTGTACGCAGATGTGAGAGAGAAATTGAAACAGAGATGTTTTAGCGACGAGATTTTGTCGAAATCAAAATCGACGACGTGAAAAAACATCCCGGTCGATCGTTCTCGTTTATAATATGAATGATGGTGATGATGGTGATATTTCTACAAAACAATTCGTGATTTTTATATTAAAATATACCGTTAGAACCTTTTATTACTTTTCCATCTCTAAAGTTCATCAATATGGTCGGGCGCGGTGCATTGGCGCGTCTCGAGAGTCGTCTCGTCTTCTCCCGCCACCGCCTCTGTTTTGATAGTGATCGTCGTAATCGCGAGGACCTCTATCGCGTCCTCTTCTTCCTCCTCCACCTCCTCGACCACGATCGCCTCTATCCAATCGATCGGTAACGGATTGTCTCCCCCAACCGGCGTTTGGTGCCGGCATATTGCCTTGACCCATAACGTACGCTGTTTGTCCGTTCGGTAAATATACCGGGGTCATCGAATTCCCGCCGCCAAACTGTCGAGGCGCAATACCGCCCCCGTGCGGGCTCATGTAGTTATTATAATCACCGCCTCTGCGCGATCCCGGTGGTTCACCACGTCCTCCTCTGTGCATAGGTCGTCGACCTCCTCTGCCTCCTCTCGGTCCGCTTCTGTCTCGATGCTCGTTGTTTCTCTCTCTCTCTGGACGCGCGATTTCCACGGTCAAATTACATCCTTGCAACTGCACCGCCCCTGCCGCTACGACACCATCCATCGCCGATTCATCGCCACGTGCACCAGATGCGCTCGCTGCTGCCGCTTCAACCGCTTTCTCAGCCGAGCTTCTTTCCGTAAAGTGGACAAACGCGTACCCTTTCGTCGCGTCGCCCCTCGGCAACTTGACCGATTCGACTTCGCCAAACTGACCAAACACTTCTCTCAACTTCCCTTCCAAATCTTTCTCGTCCAATGCCACGCCTTCGGTTGGAATTTGCCCGACGTACACCGATTTACTCTGCGCCAATAAATCTTCTTTGCTCGGCGGCTTTTCTTTACTCACGTCCGCCCATTTCGCGACGACTGGTTTATTCGCGTTGCCGTTGAACATTCTCGTCGTCTTGTCGTTTATGTTCTTCATGGCTCTTTCAGCGCATTCTTGATTAAAATAATCGATAAATCCGTACCCTTTGTGTCGACAGGCAATCCCGTTCGTTCCCGTTCCGCTCGCTCTCGGTAACGACACCGTCTCGATGCCCGCGCCGCCAACTCTCAAAAGCTCCGTCACGATGTCTTCTCTCGTCGCAAACGGCGGAAACCCGCTCATGAATAAAACGTGCTTCGTCGGTTTAATCGTCGCCCTGATTTTCTTTTCCTCGTTCTTATTCTCCGCGTCGATCATAACCGCGTTCGCGCCGTCGTTCTCGCTGAGAAACTGAAACGCGTCTTCGCACTCGCCTCTGTTCCCGAATCTCGCGAACGCGTACCCTCGGTTCCTCATGGAATCGTTCGGATCTTTCACCACTTGAATATCCACCGGTTGCGACGGACACTTCGTGTTACCTTTCCCTCGTCCTTTAGTAGATCCTTTAAACAAATTCTCAACGTCTTGGTCGCTCGCGGATTTCGGAACGCCGCCTAAAAACAGCTCCGAACCGTGTTGCGGATGCCCTAAACTCGCACTCATCAATGCATCTTCTTCACCACTACTCATCGATGATAAGTGCAACAAGTTTTGCTCGTTCTCTTTCTCCCACAACTCCAGTTGCGTTTGACGCGGCGGCGGATCGGCATCGTTCGCAATCGCATCATCGATCGCATTCTCCTCCTCGTCCATCATTTTCGAATCGTCTTCTTTTTCTTCCTCCTCCTCCGCCGCTCGAGGTGGCGGCGTTTTCTTCTTGGCGGCGGCTTTCTTGCGTGGCGGCATTACTCTTCTTCTTCTTCTTCGTTATTCGCGCTCTTTCTTTCTCGGAGGCCCTCGCTTTCAAAGAGTTTATTATTATTATAAAGTTCTTCTTCTTTTACCGTGTAATTGTCTGTGTGTGTGTGTGTGTGTAATTTTCAGTAAATTGCGTTTCTTTCAAGTGTGTTGTTGTTGATTTATCGAATTTATCGATTGATTTTCAACAAAGAAGCTTGAAAATTTTTTTCGAGGGACACAATTTTGCTTTTTTTTTGTTCATCACTCTTTTCCTCTCTCTCTCGTCTCTCTCTTTGATTCTTTTCTCTCGTTCTTTATTTTATCTGAGAAGACATGACGAGCGAGAAAGAGGAGGAGGAGGAGGAGGAGGAGGAGCGCACCGCTGCTACTACGACCACCACTGCTCCGTCGGTTATGTTATCGTCGTCCAAAAAATCATCGTCGTCCAAAGCGGGCGAGTTATTCGTGAACTTAATCACGAACGGCAAAAAGGAGAATCCTAACGATGACGAGAAGACGATTGTGATGGAAACCTTCATAGCCTCCATCTCGCGAGAGAACCAACACTCGAGAACCGACGTCGTCTCTGCCGCTCGAGACTGCCGAGAGTTCCCGATGGAAACGGTACTCATCGACGCGAGGTCGCCGAGCGAGTTTCGGAAAGGGCATATCCCGAACGCGGTGAACGTGGCGTTGTTTGAAGACGAAGAGAGGAAAGTCGTTGGGACTTTGTTCGCCAAAAGAGGGAGGAAAGCGGCGATGGCGAGAGGCATGGAGTTTGTGAGAGAGAAGTGGGAGCAGTTGATTGTAAACGCGCAAACGGAAGTGGATTTAAAGAGGAAAATGAATAAGGAGAGGAAAAAGATACGGGTGTACGTGCACTGCTGGAGAGGCGGGATGCGATCGCTCTCGCTCGGATGGTTGTTCGGCGAGCGGTTGGGGAAGGAGGACGTGGAGTTTGTGCGCGTGGTGAATGGTGGGTATAAAGCGTTTCGGACGTGGATATTGAGTCGGTGCGGAGATCCTCTGAAAGTGGACGAGAGGTTGTTGAATGGTGGGAAAGGACTAGGAAATGGAGGAGAATTAGGAGGAGGAGGAGGAGGAGGAGGAGGGGACGATTTTGGATTGGACGAGGACGATTTAGTCGACGTTTCGAATATCGCCGATAATAATAAAAACCATCCCAAAAATATTCTAAAAAATAATGCAAACAGTGGTAGCAGTCCTGTGAAACATCCAAACGACGATCCGTCCGCACCGCAGGTGTTGACGGACGTGCCCGCGCCGAGGGTGTGCATAATCGGTGGACGAACCGGCGTAGGGAAGACTCGATGTCTTTTAGCGTTGGAAAAATTACAAAACGAACAAATCATCGATTTAGAAGGTTTGGCGAATCACTCGGGATCTGCGTTCGGTTGGGTCGGAAAAACCGCGCAACCAACCTCGGAACATTACGGTAACGAAGTCGCGTTCGCTTGGGACGCGTTAGATCCTAAACGATGGGTATACATCGAAGACGAAGGACCGCACGTCGGCAAGTGTTCGGTGGATCCTAAACTGTTTCAAAGGATGCGAAAAGCACCTTTGATTTTACGATTGATTTGTCCACTAGAGCTAAGGGTGCAAACTTTAGTGAGCGATTACGCGACAGACGAGTTACGAGCGCAGGAAGGGTGGATGGACGGCATGCGAGAGGCGTGCGAGAAAATGACAAAAAGAATCGGCGGCGAGAAGCAAAAAGCGTTGCAAAACTCGTTAGAAGGCGGCGATTGGGCCGCAGTCGCAGAACAGTTGTTGGAATATTACGACGGGTTGTACGATAAGCATCTGGCGATGAAGCGCGATGATAGTAAAAAGCACCGAAAGAAGCAAAAAGAATCGAAAGAAAATCCCGCGAATACTGATGCGACAGCCGGAGACAAAGGCGACGGCGAAGGCGACATCTCGTTAAACGATAGCGTATCCGAAACGTCCGCTGGTGATAATAAAGAGCGACAGGGCACGGTTGTTGACGTGGAGGTTTTTGCAGATGAAACCGGACGCAATATCGACGAGCCGAGATTATGCAGAGACGTCCAAATGGCGGTGGCTTTGTACGAGTTGACGAGTCAGAAAATAGACGAAGAATTAGAAAATGTCCAAAACGCCATCGACGGATGAAAGACGCACAAGCCACACCGTATAGAAGAAGTGTATTTAGCAGGAAAGCACGGAAAGGTAGTAGTTTAGCGTTTATGAGAATGTCGTGTGTAATTTATAGAAAGTATTGATACATTGCTAATGATAAATAAAGTGGATGTATTTCTTCCTCTTTTCTTCTTCTCGCACACTCTTCCCAAAAACTCTTCTATCCGGCAAAAGAAGCGCACGCACGTTCTGTGCGTTCCTTTTTTACTTCTTCGCCATCACTTTGTGAGTGCATGTGTTTGAGTGTGTTCCAATAAGATCGCGTTTACCTTTATTGTTGTTGTTGTTATTGTCCTCCTCCTTGCATCCTCATCCTTTCCGGCAACATCTCCTTCGGCTTCGTGTACTTGAATCCTCTCTCCTCTCGTCTCTCGCGTATCCCGTCCACGATCTCCTCCAACCTCGGCATTCTCTTCTCCTTCAACTTGCTAAACACGACGTCCCCGTCGTAATAAATCTCGAACGCCCCGGTGTTCCCAAAATTCTGTTTCAACAAGTTCCCGAGGAAGTGAATCGTTAACATCGAGTGCATCTTATTCGTTTCCATGGACGACACCCAGTCCGGGATTTGCGTCCCGGCTGGAAACAACTCTCGAATAAATTGCGACCCTCGAAAAGTCACCCCAAGCATCCCTATTTGCGCGTAACTCGTCAATCGCGTCAATACTCTCATCGCAGGTTTCGGCGGGTAATTCGTCGGGACGATATCCACGTCTCGACCAAAATGGTGCGAACAAATCTGACGAACGTGTTCAAACCCGCCTCGGTATTGTCAGGATTGACAAAAGGAGATGTGGATTCTATCTCCCACGGAAATCGCGTCTTCCTTTTGTTGCATCGTCTCTCCGCGGGTCGTCTCGTTTTCAATACCACCACTACCTTTCACGAGTTCGCCGACGTCTTCGCGCAAGCCAAGCGCCACGGAGAGTCCGATAAACGCAAGCAGGAACAACTTCGATGAGAAAGAACTGCCCGTCGATGATGCCGACGAATTTATTTGTTGCGCATCATCATCATCGTTTGTTGTTGTTGTTTCTCTCGCAACAACAACGTCGGCGGCGTCCTTCTCGTCGTCGTGGCTCTTCCTCGTCGTCTCCTCCGCCGCCATCGCGTCCCTGCCGTCGTCTTTCTTTTGCGGAAATGACGACGAGAGAGAGAGAGACGAGTCACACGGGAAAGTTTGATGCAATTTGTATTTAGGGTTTTCCTTTAAAAAAACCCTAAATCAAGTCTCCGAGAAGACGGACGTGAGAGACAAAAGAGAGATGAAAAGCGCGCGCGCAAACGTCGGGGCACGCGTGAAGCACAAAAAAAAATGGAAGACGCGTTCGCGCGTTCGATCGGCGAGGTGAGCGTTTATGCGTGGTGACTTTTTTAATACCACTCTTCTTCTTATTATTATTCTGCGTGCGGAGACGAGGAGGAGAGCGTTTTCAAACTTCGTCGGGTTTCGGATCCATCTTTAGTTCGTTTCTTCTTCCCCGAGAACAAAGTTTTACTGACACAATATATCCTTTCTCTTTCTTTCGCGACGACGATGAAAACGATGAAAATATACAGGTCTTGGAGCACCACCAAGTGGATGCGAACAGAGGTTTGTCCGAAAAGACGAACGCCATCGATAAACTTCGCCTGCGATTCGGGGCGAACGAAATGCCCGAGGAGAAAGGGCAAAATTTCATAAAGTTAATTTTGAAACAGTTCGACGATTTACTGGTGAAGATATTAATCGTCGCCGCGATTGTGAGTTTTATATTAGCCGCGGTGGATGGGGACGGGGAGTTGGCGTTCGTCGAGCCGACGGTGATTGTTTTGATTTTAATCGCCAACGCGACCGTCGGGGTGGTCACGGAGACGAACGCGGAGAAGGCGATTGAGGAATTGAAGGCGTACCAGGCGGATTTAGCGACGGTTTTGAGAGACGGAAGATTGAGAGTGGTGAAAGCGAGCGAGCTAGTGCCGGGGGATATCGTTGAAGTCGCAGTTGGAGCGAAAGTGCCGGCGGATTGCAGGATTATTGGGATTTTGAGTTCGACGCTGAGAGTGGATCAGGCAATTTTGACTGGCGAGAGCGGAAGCGTGGAGAAGGAGGCGGGGCACATAGACGATAGCGAACGGGCGAGGAGAGCGGTGGTTCAAGATAAAACGTGCTTGTTGTTTAGTGGGACGGTCGTGAGCGTTGGGAGAGCGAGAGCGGTTGTCGTCGGAACCGGGTTGAACACGGCGATTGGGAAGATTCGAGACGCGATGAAAAATCACGGAGGCGCAGACGACGAGGAAGAGTTGACGCCTTTGAAGAAAAAGTTGGACGAGTTTGGTAGATTATTGAGTAAAGTGATCGCAGTGGTGTGCATTTTGGTCTGGGTGGTGAACATCGGACATTTCGGCGACCCTTTATACGGCGGTTGGTTTCGAGGGATGGTGTATTATTTGAAAATCGCGGTGGCGTTGGCGGTGGCGGCTATTCCGGAAGGATTACCGGCCGTAGTGACGACGTGCTTGGCGTTAGGGACGAGAAAGATGGCGAAAAGACACGCGATTGTGAGATCACTTCCGTCGGTGGAGACTTTAGGGTGCACGACGGTGGTGTGTTCGGACAAGACGGGGACTTTGACGACGAACGCGATGTGCGTGCAAAAGATGTGCGTGGTAGATCGCACGAAGCAAAGGAGCAGTAGCACTGGTAGTAAGGGTGGTAATGGCGCGAGTGGAAGTAGTCACGCGCCTTTATTGAGAGAGTTTGACGTAGAAGGTAACTCGTATGCGCCGAACGGATTGATTCTGGAAGCGTCCAACGGCGTAATCTCACCGAGACAACAACGCTTCAACTCCATCGACAGAGACGTGGTGAAGCACCCGGCAGATTTACCGTCGGTGTTGCACTTATCCATATGCGCTTCCTTATGTAACGACTCGACGTTGACGTTTGATTTGAATAAGAGAGAGTACGCGAAAATTGGCGAATCGACCGAAGTCGCTTTGCGAGTTCTTTCCGAAAAGGTTGGTCTCCCCGGTTTCGACGCCATGCCGACGGCGTTGACAAAACTTTCTGAGCAAGAGCGCGCGTCGTATTGCGCCGCGTACTGGGCCGGGCAATTTAAACGTGTCGCGCAAATGGATTTCACTCGAGATCGAAAAATGATGAGTACCTTGTGTTCTCGAAAAGGGACGAACATTTTGTTTGCCAAAGGCGCTCCCGAGGCGGTGTTGGAAAAATGCTCCAACGCTCTCACAAACGGCAAAGGCGCGGCAGAACCGATGAACGATCAAGTTCGCAAAGACTTGAACGACGTTCTCTCGAAATACGCGAAAACTAGTTTGCGCGTTTTAGCATTAGCCATGCGTCCAATGCCGGCGAAACAAACGCAAATCACCGCGGAAGATGAGAACGATTTGACTTTTCTCGGTTTCGTCGGCATCGCGGACCCGCCGAGAGCAGAAGTCGCCCGTGCGATTGCCACGTGCAGAGGCGCGGGCATTCGAGTTGTCATGGTCACCGGAGATAACAAAACGACCGCGGAGTCTATAGGCTCGCAAATTGGTCTCATTGAAGCGAATGCGTTTGGCGAACCAATCGTTCCAGACGGCGCGAGTTTACAAGGCGTGGACTTTGACGAGTTGAAATCCGATCGCGAAAAATCGGAAGCTGCGACGCGTTTGACTATTTTCAGTCGCGTCGAACCCGCGCACAAGGCAAAGTTAGTGGAGCTGTTAAAGATGCAAAAGCACGTCGTCGCTATGACTGGCGATGGCGTCAACGACGCCCCGGCTTTGAAAAGAGCCGACATCGGCATCTCCATGGGTTCCGGCACGGCGGTGGCGAAACACGCGAGCGATATGGTTCTCGCCGACGATAACTTTGCCTCCATCGTTTCTGCCGTCGCTGAAGGTCGCGCTATTTACGACAACACCAAAGCATTCATTCGATACATGGTTTCCTCGAACATTGGCGAAGTCGTGTGCATCTTCATCGCCGCGGCGTTGGGCATGCCGGAGACTTTGTGCCCCGTGCAACTCCTGTGGGTAAACTTAGTCACCGACGGTTTACCCGCCACCGCGCTCGGGTTCAACAAGCCTGATCGAGACATCATGCGACAACGCCCGCGATCACCCACGGAACCTATCGTTGACTCGTGGCTCTTCATTCGATACTTGATTGTCGGCGTGTACGTCGGCATCGTCACCGTCGTCGCCTTTGCGTGGTGGTTCATGTACTTTGAAAATGGTCCTCTCCTCTCCTGGAACGATTTGACCTCGTTCGAGCAGTGCGTCGAAGGTGCCCACGATTACTCGTGTCAAATATTCAAAGACCGCCGTCCTTCTACCATGTCCATGACTGTCCTCGTCACCGTGGAAATGTTCAACGCCTTGAACGCTTTATCGGAGAATTCGAGTTTATTGAAACACCCGCCGTGGTCCAACAAATGGCTCTTAGGCGCCATCTTCATCTCCATGGCTTTACACGTGATGATCTTATACGTCCCGTGGATGAACATCACCTTCAGCGTGAGCTATCTCTCCTGGAAAGAGTGGAAAGCGGTCTTATGGCTCTCCTTCCCGGTCATCGTCTGCGAGGAAATTTTGAAAGCGTTTACGAGAAAGTTCAAAAAGCGCATGCGCTTCTGGAGCGTTTCGCGCGGCGGCAAAAGTCTTCTTCCCTCGAGACGGAGTCATAGTAACAGCGGTGCTGGTGGAATAAATAATAGTCTTAGCGGGGGTAGCCCGAAATTCCACAATCAGCTTTCGCCGCACACCATGTAGAGGTAGCTGCTAAGAGAGAGTGCGTTATACTTTCATATGTAATAGAGAGAGACATCACACAAAGAGTATTTTCACCTAAATCCGCACTCTTTTTACGCGCACAAAAGCACCGCATAAAGCGGCCACAAGACGCGACATACATCGCGGTTTGCGGCCGTTGCTCGTCGAACGAGTGCTACCACCACCTCCTCCTTCGTTATCGTTATTATCGTGATCATGTCTCGCGATACTCATCATCAAAGAAAACTCTCCATCTGTTTCGTCTCCGATTTCTTCCTCCCGCACGTCGGGGGCGTCGAATTACACATCGCGCATCTCGCCGGTAAACTCGCGGAAAGAGGCCACAAAGTGTGCGTGTTCACGCACTCGTACAACGACGACGACGACGATGATAACAACAACACTGATTCGAACACCAACGAAACGTACTCTGGCGTCCGGTACTTAAAATCCGGCGTCAAAGTGTATTACGTCCCGAGAGTGACCATCAGAGGTACCAACTGCTGTTTTCCGACGATTTTTGGTGTTTTGAAAATTTTCCGAATCGCGTGCGTACGAGAAAACGTGAACGTGGTGCACGCGCACCAAGGCGGGACTTTATCGCACGAGTGCGTGTTACACGCGAAGACGTTACAGATACCGTGCGTGGTTTTTACGGACCACTCTTTGTTTGGGATGAACGACGACGTGGCGAGCATTCATAGCAATAAGGTGTTGCGGATGACGCTCGGGGAGGCGGATCGGGCGGTGTGCGTGACCAACGCGGCGAAGGAGAACACGTGTTTGAGAGGTGGTATGAACGTTGTGCCGGTGAGGAGGAAGAAAACGAAGAAGAGGAAAGGAAGAGATGATGAGGAAGAGGAAGAGGTCGTGTACGAGTTGCGCGGGTTTGATCCGAGGAAGATTGAAGTGATTCCAAACGCCGTGGACGGGGAGGCGTTTTATCCTCCTTCTCGCGCGACGGAGAAGAGAAGCGAAGGTAAATCGAGCAACAGAAGTAGTGGTAGTGAAAGTAGCAATAATAGCAGTAATAGCGGCAGCGCTAAAAGAAGTGGCAAGAAGGAGGTTACGATCGTCGTCTGTTCGCGTTTGACGTACCGGAAAGGTATTCACCTTCTCGCGAAACTCATTCCGTTGACGTTGAAACGGAATAAAAACGTGCGTTTCATAATCGCAGGATCGGGGCCGATGGAACCGCATTTACGCGAAGTGTGCGAAAAAACGCACGAAAAAGAGTGCAAAGGAAAAGTAGAGTTCTTAGGCGATGCGAAGCACGAGAACGTGCCGAATATTTTACGTCGAGGGGATATTTTTTTGAATTGTTCGTTGACAGAGGCATTTTGTACGGCTATTGTCGAAGCCGCGAGTTGCGGGTTGGTGGTGGTGGCGACAGGCGTCGGTGGCGTTCCAGAAGTGTTACCGGGAGTCACGATGGTCACTTCTCCGGCGGCGTCGGAGAAGAAATCAACGATGGAAACTGGAACGGGAGGAAGAAGAAGAAAACTGAAAGCGGGAAAACCAAAAGAAATAACGTCCTCTTTTTTAGCCCCGCCGACGGTTTCTGGTTTGTTCGAGCAGCTCGAAAAAGCCATAGCGCTCGTCGCAAACGGTGAAATTGGAGATCGCGAGCGCGAAGCTCTCGGCGATCAGATTTTGCAAAAGTATTCCTGGTCCGCCGTGGCGAAAACCACCGAAAACTTGTACCTAGACGTGCTTCTCGAAAAGGAAAAGAGAAAGAAGAAACGAAAAAAAACAGTCGAAGACGAAAGGGATGACGATGATTTTGCGAACCGCGTGATAGAAAAATGTACCTCGCAAGGCGTCGTCTTCGGCCCGCTGTTGTGCTGCATCGCGGCGCTGACGAAACTCTATTTGAAAGCGCTCGAATTCGCGGACCCGGCGGAGAACATTCGAGAGCGATCGAATTTTTTTACGACGACCAACAACCACCCCATCACTGCAGATTCATCAAAACGACAACGGAACGACGGGAATGATGCTATGCGTGGAGACGACGTCGATATCGGTCGATTTCTCGTGTCGAAAAGAAAAAGTAGAAGAGAGAGAAGAAGACGCGAGTGAGAGCTTTTCCTTTTTTCACCAAAACTGCTTCAAAAGTACACCACAATTTATAAAAAAAGACGACTCACTGCTCTCATCATCATCATCATCATCATCATCACACATCAATCACTCTCACTGATTGAATTCACCTGGGACGACGAAAATGACGACGACGACGAAAGGTTTAAAAAGAAGAACGAGGAGGTTTAAACAACCGTTATTTTCGTCGTCGTTTTTCTTCTTCCTTTTCTCTTCTTTAGCGATGATGATTACGTGGAGAAAAAACGACGTTTACGATGGATTCTTTGTCGCGGAGGCGTTGGAATTCGATCTCGTGCACCGCGGAGACTCGGAGTACGACGACATGAAGTGCGTCTCGGAAGAACACAACGAGCGCGCGATAGTATTATTTTCGTTTAAATCTATAGATAACGTGAAGTTGTCGATTAAACTGTTCGATCCGAACGAGAAAGTGGTAAAGCAGTTTGAGGACGTTTCGGAGGGTGATTACGGCTTCACCGCGGAGGTTGGCGGCGATTACAAGGCGTGCTTTTTTGCGGCGCAAATACCGGCGGAAGATCGCGCGAAGCACCGAGTGAGTTTGGAGTGGAAGTCTGGAGTCGCGGCGACAACGTGGGGGAAGATTGCAAAGGAGACAGACGTGGACGTGTTTACGAAGTCGTTGCGAAGGTTGGAGGCGGATTTGATCGAAGTGCACGAGACGATGTTGGAGTTGAGGAAATTGGAGGCAGACATGCGAGATAAGAACGAGGCGACGAATTCCAGAGTCGTTTGGATGGGATTGATTAGTTTGGTCGTTTGCGTTGGGCTGGCATTTTGGCAGATTTTCTACTTGAAGGCGTTCTTCAAGAGGAAGAAAGTTTTGTGAATGCGCGCTTTCGGTATGAAAAGAGAGAGAGAAGAAGAAGTCAAAGAAGAAGAAGAAGAAGAAGAAAACGACGAAAACGAACGAATGTGGCTCTGTTATGATGAGGATAACGCGCGTTGTATATCTAACTTTAAATTATATACTAAATATATCTATATCTATATCTAAACATATTATCTATCTACCTACTAAAATCGTCGTGTTTTACTTTGTGTCCTAAAACTTGGTATAATCGAACAAGCGAAACCACGTTCTCCAGCGCCGGTTGATTTCTCTTTTCGTCGCTCGGCTCAAATCCGCCGAGAACGCGTTCTTCTTGAAGTTTTTTAACGCCGCGGATTCGATGTATGCTTTCGCTTTCGTTTCTGCGTCGCTCCCTTTGTACTTTTCTTTTCTGGGTTTAAACTCAAACTTGTTGTAAATCTTCTCTAAAGTTTGAAGCGGTTTTTCGTCCAACTCTTTGAAAGGAATTTCCATCACGCGGGGTGTTAGATCATCGATATCTTTCAAATCCTTCTCGTACGCGTCGTGTAAAATCTCACCTTGTCGAAATATAAACTCCTCGATTTCTTCTCGATTTCTGGGTGCTTGCAAGAAACAGGACCAGTAATACTTATCGGCCATATTTGCCGCGCTTTGAAAGGTTTCGTACGGGTGACGATGGCACACTAAAAACTGGGCCTTCGGGAACATGCGCGCTAAAAGTTTGATCCGAGCCATATGCACGGGCGATTTCAACACCAATCTTCGTCTTTTCTTCTTCGGAGCATCGTCTTTCTTTCGACTGTTTTCTGCGGCATACGTGACTTTTTGCACGAAATACCAAAAATTATCGCGCCAAATTCGAGCGTCTTCCAGTTTGCACGGATACTCTTCGTCTTCTCCGTCCAAGCGATAAAACGGTCGAAACTTTTCTTCCAATTTTGGAAACATCAAAGGCGCGTACGGCGACGCGAGACAACTGGATAACTGGTTCGTCGCCACTTCGTCCTCTTGCGGCGAATCGTGGGCCAATCTCATGTTATCCATAGGTCTCGTGTCGTCCATGATTGTTTTTAACATTTCCCTCACTCGTTTTGGAAACAACAGAAACGAACTCGGAAACCCGACGTCAAACGTCGTGCACGTGTAAAACGAATCCTCGTCTAGAGTTAAAAGATTGTGCAAATGCGTCGTCCCAGTTCTCGGATGACCGACGATGATGACCGGATCATCGTCAACGATCGTTTTAGAAATCGCGCTACCGTAACACACCATCTCAACGCACGCAAAGAGCGCGTTGAACATCGACATCACGGTCAGAAAAACCAGTCGAGGGAAATACCGAAAGTACTCGATGTCCCCGCGATACTTCCTCACCAACCGATACCACTGCGCGAAAGTTATCCCGCTCAAAGGATGATTCTTCACGCTCGAGAAATCTCTCGGACGCCACGGAATGTGTTGTTGTTGTTGTTGTTGTTTTTCTTCTTCTTTGCCCATCGTCATCGTGAATAAAAGAATCAACTCTTCCGCGAAAACGTGTGTTTGCACTTCTGACGAGAGCAACACTTCCGACGAGAGAAAAAGAATCAATTGTTCTGCGAAAACGTGTGTTTGCACTTCTCGCATTCGTAAAACACCGTCTGCCCTTCGTCCGCGCTCCTCAACTGCATGGTATAAAACCTCAACACGTGATTGTCGCACTTCGGACACGGTTCGTCCACCGTCGCTCTTCGTTCTCTGCTCACATTTTCGTCGTCTCGTTCGCTCCCAATCTTCGTCCCGTCCGGGTTTTTCGGTTCGATGTTGAACTTGTACAAGAAACTGGCGGCGTTGGAGATTGTTTTCATCATCTTTTTTCCTCCACCCGTCGTAACGAGCGCATCTTCGTTTTCATCATCATCATCGGCATCATTAAACAACGTCTCCGTCGCGTGCGTCAAGTTGCAGCTCTGACACGAAATCAGCTCGGACGCTTCGCGCAAGTAAATGGTATATCCACATCGCGCGCACGATGCCGACATTATTTTTCCTTCTTCGTATTCTCTTTTAATAAGTCTCCTTTAGTAATGCGTCATTTGTTGTGAGAGAAAACTTACCTAAGAAGTAAGTACTCTCTGATGTTTTGAGAGAAATGGTTGGTGTAATTTGAGGCATTTTTTTTTCGACCAAAAACGTGTGAGAAATTTTCTTTCTCTCGCGTGTCTGTGTTTGTGTTGCTCTTCTTCTCGAATTCTCTTTTTCTTTTTCTCTTTTCTCTGCTTTTCTCGCTTTTTTCTTCAAACGTGAGAAAAAAAAACCAATCAAAACTCGTAAACAGAATTTCAGAATTGAATTCATCGTCACACCTTTCTCTCTTCTCTCTTCTGCGTCTTGCACTACACTATAACTCTCCTTTGGAGGAAAGAAAGAGAGAGAGAGAACGAAAGAGAGGGCATCATCTCTGCTAAAGCGTCTCATTTTCCTCATTCATAAGAAGAAGAGGGAGTGAGAAGACACAAAAACCGCTTTTTTTTTCCGACGACGACGACGACGAGAGAGAATTCAAACGCAGAGATCTCTCTTTAAGAAGAAGAATGTCTTCGGCGAACGGCGCGTCGTCGCCGAAAAACGACGGCACGAGCACCACCACCGCGGCGAACAACACCAACAGCAACATCAACGACGAGAAGAGCAACACTCCTGCGACTACTACTACTAATAATAATAACACGAAGATTTCGCTCGCGCACATCACGAAACCGTCGTCGTCGTCGAAACCTTCTTCGATTATTCCGCCTCCGAATTACGTCACGCCGTCGCCGCCTTTGACCACCACCACCACCACCGATGAGGCTTTTTCTTCCGATAAAGGTAAAATAGCAGCGACGACGACGATGATACCCACCACGTCGACGGGCACGAAGTCGAGGGAACACAGCGTTTTGCCCGCCGGAGGTGCGATGAACGCGGAGGATTTTGTGTTATTAGCGAAGCAGAAGCAAAAAGAGCAACAACAGCGACAACAACAACAACAACAACAACAACAGGCGAAAGGCGTGTTTGGTTCGCAAGCGACGCATAAGCCGGCGTTTGGGAAGTCACCCACGCCTCCTCCTCCTCCTGCTGCTGCTGTTGCGAGTAATCCTCCTCCCGCGAGCACTGGACAGAAGAAGGCGAACGTGTGGACGCGTCCGGTGGCGAGTCCATGGGCGCCGGCTGGAGGAGCTCGCGGCGCGTCTCCGAACGGAGTGCCTTCGCCGGCTCCGGCGGCTCCGGCGGCTCCGGCGGCTCCAGCGACGGCGGCAGTGGTGCCATCACCGCCGGCGAGCAATGGTAATACTACTAGCAACAAGAACAACAACAACAACAATAGTAACAAGAGCACCGGAGCTACTGCGAATATTAAATCGACCGTGGCGACGCAAACGAACGCGTCGATGATTACGAAGAAACAACAACAACAACAACAACGAACGGTAGTAAGTAATGTGAGCAAGGGAACACCGTCGCCCGTGGCGAAACAGCAAATTCAGCAACCTCAACAACAACAAAAAGAGAAAGCGAAATCGCCACTCGTTGAAGTCGCAAAATTTCCGAAAGATCCTCAACCTATGGGCACGGCGACGACAAAGGATGCTCCCACAAGCGCCGGTCCGGTGAACACAACGACGACGACGACTTCTGTGACGAACAAATCGGTACCTACGAAATTATCTAGTGGTGCTGCTGCCGGCGGTAGTCGATCTAACGCTACGAATGCCACAACAACTACTACTGCGACGACGAATACGAACACCACTAAAGTGATTCCAACGCAACCGCTGTCTAGAAGACGAGCCTCGCCGCCGGCGGACGCGATCTACACCGAGAACGAGTCGCTCCTTACGGACTCCCCGGGGCCACCGGAAGTGCAAAATAATAATAACAACGCGAAAAAGAGCAGTATTACCGCGACGACGAAAGCGGCGGCGGCGGTCTCTGTCAAAGAAAGCGCGGCAGCACCGCCGGTGGCGGTACCAGCGGTGGTGCCGCTAGCCGGGCCCGCGAAAGAGTATCGAGGTAAAATATCTTGTCCCGCGTGTGCGAAAGATTTCGAAGGCTCGTCCAAGTTGCGCGTGCACGTTATAAAATGTCGTGGCGCGCACGCCGGTGGTAGCAAGATGGCTTTACTTACTGACGACAGAATCAACGCCTACGTGGCGGCTAAGCATCGCGAAGCTCTACAGCTTGGGAAAGACGCGGCGCAACAAAGGAAAAAAGACGCGGCGTCTGCAGAAATGACTCCATCGAAAGCGATGACTGAAGCTACGGACGACGACAGCGATTCGGAAGAACCGAAAATCTTTCACCCTTCTAAAAAGCAATTGAATGAAAAAGGCAAAGACAGCGGTGATGAAAAGAACAACGCGACGTTGGGTAAAGAGAAGAGCACTTTGCAAGGCATCGAGGAAACGTTACTCGGTGACGGAGACAGCGATTCAGACGACCGAGATTTTGCAACGCATGCGGCGGATGTCGCCTCGCGAAAGAAAAAGACGCCTTCAAAACAACGCGCCGGTGCAAGTGTTCGAGTTACTCCCGACGACGCGCTCGCGGAGAGATTACTTCGCGACGACGTCAATTTCCCGCCAGCGGCGACGAATTCAACGAGAAGTCGAGGTGGTGGTGCGAAAAATACCAACAAATTGGACGATTTCGAAAGCGACGATGAGCAACGACCTGCTTTTCAAACGCAAAAATTCGCGAACAAATCGAATGATAAAGTGCCAGAAGCTTTGAGGTGCACACGAACAAACGGCGTGTGGCGCTGTTCAAAAGAAAAGGTTGCCGGCGCGATATTTTGCGAAAAACATTTGCCAAAGTCCGCGAATGTGAAATCGATAGTCGCAAAAGGAAAGTCCGGGCGCGGGAAACAGACGGTTGATGATATCGAACCCGAGAAGGAAGATTTGTTGACCGATGACGAAGAGGAGGAAGAGGATGAGACAGCGGTACCGAATAAGAAAGATACGAGCTTTCGAGGTCGGAAGCCGCACCTTCTCGTGTCTGGTGATGCGGTGAAGAAGCCGGTCTCGCTCACTGGGAAAACGCTCGATTGTCCGCATTGTGGGAAACGTTTCGAGAAGAATAGTCCGGGAAGATCTTCGCACATTCGCGCGTGCGTAACCAAAACTCGAAACGCGGGAGGGAAAATTCGAAATTCAGTTTCACTTACACCTTCGCCTGTAAAATCGGTCTCAGTGGTCAAAAAGGTCGCGGCGGCGCCTGCTCCAGCTCCTGTCGCCCCACCACCACCGCCCGCAAAAGCTGCCGCTTCGAGTGCGCTTACGTGCGAGAAATGCGGCAAGGTTTGCAAAAGTCAAGGTCCTCTGACGATGCACGTGCGATCGTGTAAAGGCAACGGCTCGAGTATCGCCGCGCCGCCAGTCGCCCCTGCAATGAAGAAACGCGGTCGACCTCCCTCAAATGTGCCTGTGACTGCGATGGTACCAGAAAAACTCCCAGAACCGACCCCGCCACCGCCAAAAGCACCGACGATTAAAAAATACAAGTCTAATGACGGAAAGCCGGATTGGATGTGCCGCGCCAACGGAGGAACTTGGAGCTGCAACGAAGCTAAACTTCCCGGTGATACTGTGTTTTGTGGGAAGCATACAAAAAAGAAAGGAGTCGCGAAGAGACCCGCCGAGGTTGTACCGGGAACAGAACTACCAGCAGCAAAGAAAGCGAAAACGACTGTTCGAATTGCTTTTCAAACCAAGCTCTGCGGGTATTGCAATCACGAGAAGTTCCAAGACAGAGAAGACTTGGTGGCGCATTTGAAGACGAGTCACGGGATTACCGAAGTCGTGGTATCGAAATTGCCGGTCGATGGGGTGACAACAATGCCCAAATACGACCTCGTCGTCGGCGCACTCGGTCGACCTCCCTCAAATGTGCCTGTGACTGCGATGGTACCAGAAAAACTCCCAAAACCGACCCCGCCACCGCCAGAAGCACCGGCGATTCAATACAAGTCTAATGACGGAAAGCCGGATTGGATGTGCCGCGCCAGGGGAGGAAATTGGTGCTGCAACAGAGCTAAACTTCCCGGTGATACACATATGTTTTGTGAGAAGCATACGAAAAAGAAAGGAGTCGCGAAGAGACCCGCCGAGGTTGTACCGGGAACAGAACCACCAGCAGCAAAGAAAGCGAAAACGACTGTTCGAATTGGTTCTACAACCAGGTTCTGCGGGTATTGCACTCACGAGAAGTTCCAAAACAGAGAAGATATGGTGGCGCATTTGAAGACGAGACACGGGATTACGGAAGTCGTGGTATCGAATTCTCCGGTCGATGGGGTGACAACAATGCCCAGATACGACCCCGACGCCGCTCCAGGGATACTTTCTCCGTCTCCGTCTCCTTTGACTCTGCCGGATTCTCGTCCTCCGGCTCGTATCGCGGCTGCGAAATCCGCTCCAGTTTTGTTTCAGCAGGCACCTGCCATGGCTGCGGCGCCCGCGGAGACGGACTTGACGTGCCAAAAATGTGGTAAAGTTTTGAGGAATAAGGCTGGGTTTGTGGGTCACGTGAGAGTTTGCAAAGGAGCTAACGCTGCGTTCAATGCGAATACGCCTGCAATACCCCCAGCGGCAAAATTACAAGAAGCAGTGGGCACCGTCGGAACGAGGCGACAGCGGCGCAACGAACCGCCTTCCTCGGACTTTGGAGTCGCCTCACCGTCGGTTCCAAGAAAAGACGTCGCGGTCGTTAGCACGAAACGAAACGAACGCAGCTCCTCTTTAGCGTTGACTGTACCCAACAACAAGTCTAGCGGAGGTATTGTTACTGCGGTGGCAGATTCGGCGGAAATTGCGAAACTTCTTGAAGTTGTGAATACGCAAAACGCGCGCATTCAGCAGCAAGATATTGCGATTAAGAAGCTCGCCGACCAGTGCTTGTTAATGTCGCAGAATATCAAAACTGGATGGCTACCTCCATTTGACCCTACGGCGGAAATAAAGCGGATTAAAGCTCCTGGCGCGAACCCGGGATACAACCCGATCATTCAATTCGGACGTTTGTTGTGGCTCACTGGTATCGTCTCTCGAGAACTGTCCAACGACGCGGGAGAACAAACGCTCTCTGCTTTGCAGAATATGAAATTTATGCTCACGCAAGCCGGGACTGACTTGAAACATTTGTTAAGAGTCACGTTACACGTGAGCGACATTCGAGTCATGGAGAAGACGGCGAGCGCGTGGAAAGAGTTTTTCATAAAAAGAAACGGCATGAAGGAAGAAGACTTACCCGTCCGATTAACGACGCAGGCGGTGTTGAAAGATCCAAAGTTTTTAGTCGAAGTACACGCCGAAGCGGTCGTGCCAGAGAAGAAAGATGATATGAAAAGTGCGGCTGATGGTGCAAAAGCGGCTCTTGGGAGCGCCTAAAAAGTAGTAGAACAAGAAGAAGAACAAGAAGAACCTGATGAGATACACTAAAACAGATAAACGATGTATAAAATAGAGTATAAAATAGAAAAAGACAGTCACGACATACACACACACACACACACACACACACACACACGCACGCACGCACACGACTGAAAAAAGTTTTAGCACTTTCTACACTTCGACTTCTTCTTCTTCGTACTCTTCTTCGTACTCTTCTTCTTCTTCTTCTTCTTCTTCTTCTTCTTCTTCTTCCTCCGCTCTGTCGCGTTTATTCTTCATCTTCTTCTCCTGTTCGTACTTCTTATTCACCTGCTCTTTAGTCACTCTCGGCACAATATACATTGTCATCGCGTTCCCTTCCATACCGGGTTGCTTCTCTAAAGTTCCATACTCTTCGATATCTTCCATAAATCGGTCGAACATCTCTCTCCCGATGTGTCGAAAATCATTCTCCCGCCCGCGAAACTGGCAAATCACTTTCACTTTGTCCCCGTTGCTTAAAAACTTCTGCGAGGATCGCAATCGAACGTCGTAATCGTGCGTGTCGATGTTATATCGCATTTTCACTTCTTTCAACTCCACTTGCGTCAATTTCGCCTGTCGTTTCTTCTCGCGGTCTTTCTTCTCTTTTTCGTATTTGTACTTGGAATAGTCCATAAACTTCGCCACGGGAGGGTCGGCTTCCGGACTGACGATGACCAAATCCAAACCTAACTCCTCGCCTTTCTCCAACGCCTCTTCCGTGCTCATAACCCCGAGCATTTCTTTCTCCGGGCCTAAAACGCGCAGCTCCTCGAAATCCAAAAGTTGCTCGTTCCTCAGCGGGCCTTGATTCGGGTTTCGCCACGGACCCTTGCGCCCGCGCCCGCCGCCCGAACGCCTCCCGCGACCGCCGCCTCGCCCGCGTCCGCCTCGCCCGCGCCCACCTCGGCCCATGGCGTGAACGACTTGTAACTGACCTCTTCTTCCTCCTCGAGTAGTATCCTCTGTTCTCATTTCTCTTCTAGGGATGGACTCGTCGTTTATTTCTTCTCCTTCTTTTCCAATCTCCATCAGCCTCGAAGAGGAGGAGGAGGAGGAGGTTATTTTCATTCGCTCGATTTCCAAACAGCAGCTCCCCACCGCGACGTCCGTCTCTCCGCCCGTTTCGCTCCTCGCGCTCGTTTGGTGGTGACGATGCGCTCTCGTCCTCGTCGTTTGGAGTCGCGCTTCTTGGTCGTGACGACGCCGATGATGATGGTGACGACGCACGGATGATGATAAAAAAGATTTACCGCTGCTGTTCTTCGTACTATTATTCGTCCCCACCACCGAAGTTGTCAAAGCCCCGTTGGTGGTGGTCGTGTTGGTCGTCTGAATCGTCGCAAACATCGCCATTTTCTTCGCTCGTCGTCCTCGTCTAAATCGTCTCTGCGTTTCCGCGCGTGTCTCGCAATGCGGGTAGAAACAGTCACGCAAAAACCTGAAAAACGACCCGAGACGGATTGCATTAGGTTTTAATACCCTAAATTAAAAGCCGGCAAAAAAAACACGTTGGAGTTGGAAACACCATTCGTTAGTGCACTTTGTAACGAACATCAATCGCGGGCCTTTTGCGACTTTCGACGACGAGAGATAATAACAACAACACGCTAAAACGACGACGACGATTACGGCTTCTTTTTTCCTCCTCCTTTCCCGAAGAAGAGGAGGAATCCCCGGACGACGAAACTTCTTCTTTTCTTCTTCTTCTTCTTCTTCTTCTTCTCTCGTTGTTGGTTCGTTGAGAGGGAGAAAAAAAATGGGATGTTGCTGCTCGAAGAAGAAAGAGGAAGAAGAACAGTCGTCATCGGTCGTTCCAGGGGCGGTAAAAGGCATACTGAAACCAACGAGAACGTTTTCGAGCAAAGAAGAATCACCACGAAAACCTGCGACTTTGAAACCGAAGAAGGTTTTCGGATGGAAAGATTCGATCGATTCGAAAAAAGTGCTCTCGTTTTGGTTCACGGAGGTTGCGTATTTCTCCGAACGGCCGAAACGGGAGACGATGCGCACGAGGGAGTATTCCTCGAAGATGAGCGCAGAGTTGTGGTATTCCGGATCGAAAGAGGCCGACGAGAAGTGCACGTCAGCTTTACGCGCGGAAGTTATCGTCGCGCAGAAGGAAAAGTTGAGCGAAGCGCAACTGGCGAAGAACGCGTTTTCGAGGAGCGACAACCGGTTGGACGCGATATTGGCGAGAGTTATTTTGTTGGACCAAATTAGCAGGAACGTGTTTCGAGGGACGGAAAAGGCGTTCGTAGGGGACGAGTGCGCGTTGCGGTACTCGAAATTCATCGTTCGCGAACGGTTAGGGGACGATTTACCACCCGCCGCGCTAGGATTTATCGTCAGTCCGTTTTTACACTCCGAGCTCGTCGAGGACCACGTGTTGGCGGAGAAATTTTGTAGGAGAATGATCGAAAAGAACGGCGCGAACACGCCGCTGGAGTGGACGTTGAAATATGTATTAGGGCACAAGGAGGTTTTAGAAATGTTCGGGAGATATCCTCACCGGAACGAAATCTTAGGAAGAGAAACGACGGTCGAAGAAGCGCAATGGTTGGTCTCCGCGCAAGTTCCGGCGTGGGCCAAGAGTCAGCGGCGGAAGAAACTCGACGAGTAGAATATTTAAAAGTTTAGCAGAGCGCGCCGCGTAAATAAGATATTCGTAAACCGTGACGATAATACGCGTAGAATACGTACTCTATGTATAATACAAGTTTTCCCCTCTCGCTCTGTTAAAAGCCATCTTTTTTATTCGAGCCCGTCGCTAAGTCTTTCAACCCCATCGCCAACAACCCGATCGCGCCCGCAGCCATGGCCAATGGAATCCCAACCGACGAGATCATATCCGTCGTGCCTTTCAAGTGCACGTGTTTGTGTTGCTGTTGGTAAAACTGTTTTGTTTCGCGTGACGCGTATTTGCACGGAGGACACACGAACGAGCGAGAGATGCGAGAGAGACATCGGATCGTTCGTCGGATGATAAAAGAAAAAGGAATAAGCGCACGCATAAAGAGAGAGAAAAGAAGCAGCTCTTTACAAAGCTCTGGCACGAACAAAAGCGGCGAAAGAGAAGACTATTCGTTATTATTATTGCGTACCTTTTGCGCTTTGAGCACGTTTTCAAACTTTGACATGGTGTGTAGTATCTTCTTCTTCTTCTTCTTCTTCTTCTTCTCTCAAACCTTTCGATGTGCGGTTTGTGTTTCGCGCAAAATCGGAAAGAGCTCTCGGAATAGGGTTTAAGACCCTAAATAATTTCTTGAGAGAAAAAGAGAGAGAAAAAAGAGAGACGACACAACAAACAGATAGGGGACGATGATGATGTTCAGGTCGTTCCTTCTTCAAGCGCTCTTCGGTGGTGATGGTGGGAGAAGCACTAAAGACGGTGGTGGTGGTGGTGGTGGTGGTGGTGGCATCAACACCACGGGGAATACTTCGACGGCTTTTCCCAAAGGTGTCGGTGCGGATGAGATGAATTCTTCTTTTCCATCGTTTTCATCACCTTCAACGCCGTCGTCGTATTCAAAGAGGAAGAAAGTTGTCCTGTTGGTCTTCTTTTGTATCCTATTCGGTGGAATTTTCTTTCTGTTTGGCGCGTTCGAGATTGTTCGCGGGATGACGACGATGTCTTCTTCTGCGAGTTTGGGTGAATCGAGCGCACAACAACAGATGGTGTACAAAAGGAGTGCTGAGAAAAATAGGGGTTGGAAAGGAGAAGACGAAGAAGGAGAGGACGACGAAGACGACGACGCCATCGAGACGAACGCGCGAGATAGAAGAAGAGAATACGATGCAGAAAGTAGAACGACGACGACGAGAATGAGCGAAAGCGAAGAGATGATGTTCCAAACGCGACTGGCCTCAGCCTCGGAAAAATGTCTCCGAGCGCCGTATCCGCAAGTTTTAGGCGACAACGGCGAGACTTTGAAACGCGCGCAAACGAACATGAAAGAGTTCGAGATGAGACACGGGAACGTGAAAGATATGGTTTCGGAGAATAAGAAGCGATGGAGAGCGGAAGGGTCGCCCGGGAAAGAGATTGCGAAGACTGGGAGGAGGAGAAGCCGAAATTTGTTGGCGTACGCGAAGTCGCATCCGTTGGAGCAAAAATGTCGAGGAGAGCGCCGGTATCGGGCGTCGAAATACGGTCGATCGACGGCGCATAAACATTTGAAGGATTGCATGAACCGATTAGAAGATTGTGCGAACGCGGAGGATGCGAGAAAAACGGCGAAATTAATGCCAGGGGTGAAACTGTTGACGCAAAACGTAAAGAACAAAATCGCGTGTTTAACCGTCTCGAAAAAGTGCAACCCGAGAGCGATGAAGCTGGGAGATAACAAAGAGACCGGGATGCACATAACCGGGAAAATTGAAACCATGAACGAAGACGTGAGAAGAGATTACAAAACGTGCGCTTTGGTCGGAAATGGACCGGGTTTACGTGCGGACGGCGTCGCTGACGCCATCGATCGACACGAAGCCGTCTTTCGTTTCAACGCGTACAACTTAGGACAGAGGGAAGGTAAAATGCAAGACAATAACACGCATTTCGCCGGGACAAAACAAACGTTTCGCATGTTTAACAAAAAACGATCGATAATCCCGGAAATTTGGGGGTTAAAACCAGCGCCAGAGGGTGAAACGTGGTTATTTTGGCACTACGGTAGCGCCATGTATTACAAAGCCGCCAACGCCGCCAATCCGCAAAACGTCTATTTTTTATCCGTCCCGGCGATCAATCACGAGATTGATTCGTACTTTGCCATACGTAAAGACGTCGTCGAATTAGGTTTAGGGAAGAATTACGCGTGTCCGACGAACTTACCGACTGGATTACACGCAATTATGTTAGCGACGATGATGTGCGACGTCGTCAACTTGTTTGGGTTTTCCTACGACATGAAAATGTTAGAGTCGAGGAAAGACACGACGTCCCCGAGGGTGAGCGCATCGCACGCCTGGGGAGTAGACACGGCCATGCTGCGTTTGTTGCACTTGTCCGATACCATTAATCTGTGCACCGTGTGATAAGGTGTCGATGAGGATATAGTTTGAAAGTGTTTCGTATTATTTGATTGAAAATCATCTACAAAGTGCTCCGCGAGAGCGCTCGGAGAGGGAAGTTTTGACTCGTCAACAACACTCACAAATCTCCAACTTAATCGCAGCTTTCCAACACTCCTTCGAGCAATACCATGCTTTTTTACACCGATTACACTTCACTCTTGCGTCTTTCTTCGCGCACCGATTGCATCGATGCTTCAAGCCTCTCCCTGGTTGATTCACCCCGAACGCGTTCTGCGACACCTTTTGCAGCAATTTGATAAAACACAACACCGAAAGCGTCCCGAGGACAAGTTTTTTCGGCTCCGTCTCCTTCAGTTGCTGCGCGAAAACTTTCCGTCGCTCCGCGTAGTACGACGACGAGGACGACGACGTCGTCGTTTTGCCGCCCGTCTTTCGGTTTTCGTGTCCGTTCATCCGCTCCTCCTCTTCACTTCCTCCTCCTTCTCGGGAAGATGTAAAATCTGAGTCATCATCACCGTCGTCATCTTCGACGACGAAGAGTGGTGCGTTCTCCTCCCTCTCTTCTGCCTCGAATACAGAAAACGAGTCGCGACCATCGTCACCACCACCGGTCCCCACAAAATCTGCCATCTTTATATTTTATTTCCTGTGTTGTGTGTGCTTCTCGCGCGTAAAAACGCGCATTTATTATGAGAGATATTCTTGTTGTGGTGAGTTTTAAACGAGAGACGAAAAATATGTGTGTATGTATTAACGCGCACTCACTTACAACGCGGAGGAGCTCCTACGCGGTGCGCTGTGAGCTTTGCCTCCTATGTGCTTTGCCTCCTATGTCCCTTAAAAAACGCGACAACGTGCGCGTATTCTTCCTCCGTTGGTTCCGGGCACCCTTTTTCGAGTAAGTAGTTTACGCACTCGGGGTGCTCGTAGTACCGAGCCGAAGCGATGTATCGCCAGTCGTGAAGAGGCACTTTCGCCTCTTCGACTAAGTATTTGAGGCAATCGAGTTGGCCGTACTTTGCAGCGGCTGCCACGCAGTCACTCTTCACCTCATCAGATATCTTTCTTGTATCGACGAAATATTTCAAGATCTCCACGTGACCACCGCATGCTGCCTGTTGTGCCGCTTCTTTTTCCGTATCTCGCGAAGGTTTCACTTTGTCGAAAAGAAATCGAACACAGTCGAGGTGTCCTTCTATAGCAGCTTGAACGCACGACTCTTCTACATCACACGGGCAACCATTAGAGAAGCAGTATTTCAGCATCTCGAGATTACCTTTATATGCGGCCTTATTAATCGTCCATTCATTCCACTCGCAATGTTTCACTTCTCTCGCCCACTTGAGCAACTCGAGTTTGTTCGTTGCAGCAACTTCCTTGCAAAACCAGGCTTGATCCATCACTCTTCCACTTTGACTTTTCTCTCCCCAAGCTATCTTATTCCACGCCCATTCCAACGTCGAGATGGATGAACATTCGTGAACACACCATTGTAATTTCAATAATAGCTCTACCCCTGCGTACGCAAGCACACTCCAACTCTCTAAATTCACCTTCTTAAAGAACCACCGATCTGTCGTATTCAATTTCGGAAGCACATGCGAGACAAACACATCCTTGTGACGCAACACCAATCCCGTCCATATCTTGGTCGGTCCAAGCTTCAACCGCTCCATTTCCGCCACGGCTTCCTTCACAGCCGCTTCTTTCTCCTTCTTCTTCTTCCTTTTCTGCGCGCCGGACATCTTTTTCCCCATTATTATTCTTTTTCCTATAAATCTAAAAGCAGCCGTTTTATCTCTTTTTTTCTGAGGGACTGTCTCGTCTGTGTCTCGCCCTAAAAAGCCCACAAATTACACAGACGACACAAAACCACACGCTCTTAAACGCTCTTAAATACACACAAAGAAAGCGAGAGAGTCAGAGGGTCAGAGAGTCAGAGAGAATACGCGATATACCGATAACAACGTTTTCTTTTCGGCGGAGAGAAAGAGAAAGAAGTCGTTTTACACCCCGCGATTGCTCTTTAAAGTTTTAAAATCATCGTTACCATCATCACCGTGGTCGGCGCGCAACACTTGTTTTGAGGTCTCTTTGACTGCTTTCGAAAAGAAGATCATGGCGAAAGGAAAGAAGAAAAACCGCAAAAACGAGTACTCCTCGGACGAGGAGGACGAGGATCCTCTGAAAGGAGGAGCGGCAAAAGGAGCAGCACCGGCGGGCGGGAATAACGATGGCCCCGATGGAGGTGAAGGAGGAGAGCAACAAGAAAAATCGAAAACGCAACTCAAGAAGGAAAAGAAGAACAAGAAGAAAGGACAGGCGAACAAACAGAAAAACCAAAGCGAGGACGATTTGGACGATCCGTTGGACCCGTTAGCTGCTGCTAATGCTGGTAATGGTGGTGCTTTTGTCGCGGAGGAAGAGGAAGAGGAGGAAGAGGCGCGCGCGGCGACGACGACCAAGCCGAAGAAGAATAAGGGTAAGAACAACACCGCGATGGGCGGCGGCGGAGGCATGGCGTCGGCGTTTGCGATGTTGATGGACGAAGACGAAGACGACGTCGAGGACGAGGAAGAAGAGAAGAAGAAAGAAGAGGAAGAGGAAAGGAAGGAGACAAAGACGAAGGATAAGAAGAAAAAGAAGAAGAAGAAAGGTTTTGCCGGAGCGATTGGGTTTGACGACGAGGACGGGGACGAGGATAACGACGGCGACGACGGCGTTGTCGTCATCAAGGAGAAGAAAAAGTCCAAGAAGAAGATTGTTTCGTCCGATGCGAAACCGTATATTTGCGTGGCCTCCATCGTGGAGGTTGGCAGACACTCGATGGCGGAGAATTTGAAGGTGTGCACGGTGGATTACGGGAGGAAAAAAGACGCGAGAGTCGTGTGCGGGGCGCCAAATTTGAAGGCTGGGATGAAAATAATCTTCGCGCCAGCGGGGACGAAAATTCCGGCGACGGATTTTGAAGTCGAGAAGCAGCCTCTGAGAGGGGTGATGAGCGAAGGGATGATTTTGAGCGCGACGGATATGGGATGGGAGGTTGATGAAGACGAGGACATGGATGGAGTCATCGAGTTGATGGATGTGAGTTTACAAGTCGGCGACGAAGCGAGCGATCTGGAGGATAAGTTTGGCACTTCGTCGACGACGGCTTCTTTCAAGGAAATGAAGAAAGAAGAAGACAAAGAAGAAGTGGCTTCATCGCCACCGCCACCAGCACCAGCGCAAGACGAAGACGAGGATGGTAACAAAACCAAGCCGAAAGATAACAAGAAAAACAAGAAGAAGGAAAAGAAGAAAGAAGCGGAAGAAGAAGACTTAGATGCACTCTTCGCGGAATTGGATATCAAACCATCGGAAGCCCCGGCGGCGGCTGGTGCCGAAGAGGGCGAATCAAAAGCGGCTAAGAAGCGACGAAAAGCCGCCGAGCGAGCGGCGGCGGAAGCGGCGGCGGCGGCGGCCGGTGGCGATGCAAACGGCGACGCCGACGATGCCGGCAATGCGGATGGTGATGACGGAGAAGGGAAAGAACTCACCGAGAATCAAAAGAAAAAGCTCAAGAAGAAACAAAAAGAGAAAGAGAAGAAAGAAGCGTTGGAGGCAGAAAAGGCGAAGAAAGCTGCTGAAAAGCCAAAATCATCCGCCGTGTTGGCGATGCAACAATTGATGGAACAACGCAAAATCGAAGAAGCGGAGGAAAAAGAACGATTAAAGCGAGAGAAGCAAGAAGCCGAAGAAGCGGCAGAGCGCGAAGCGCAAGCCGAGCGCGAGGCGGAAGAAAAGCGCGAGCTCAAGAAACAAAAAGAGAAGGAAAAGAAAGAAAGGCTCAAGGCGGAGGGCAAACTACTCAGCGCGAAACAAAAAGAGGAACAGAAGAGAATGGAAGCGGTGCGTGCGCAGTTACTCGCGAAATCTGGTGGCGCTATTCCGCAAGCGGAAAAGAAACTCTCGTACAAAGAAGAGCAAGCGCTGAAGAAGAAGCGATTCGAAGAGGCAAAAGAAGCTGCCATCAAGAAGAAAGAGGAGGAAGAGAAACAAAAAGAGCAGGAGTTGTTGGCGGCGAAAGCAGCGGCGGACGCAAAGGCAAAAGCGGAAGAATCCGACGACGCCGCGGACGATTGGGAAGCCGAGGATTGGGACGACAAAGATGTTCTGTTGCCTGGACAAAAAGAAGAGCAAGAGCGACTCAAAAAGCTCGAGGAGGAGAAGATTAGAAAAGAAGAAGCAAAAGTGTTGCAGGCGAAGAAGACGGCGGCGACGAGTAGTAAAGAAAAACCGTGGGCGAAAGCTGCGCGAGAGAAGGCGAAAGCAAAAGCTGCCGCGGCTGAGGCTTCTTCCTCTTCCGATGTATCTTCGTCGTCTGATGACTCAGATTCTGATTCCGATTCCTCTGACTACTCGTCTTCGTATTATAGTTCTTCTGAAGATGAGGAGGAACGCGCTCGATTGGATCATCTCGCGGAGCTTCGCATCCAACGTCTCGACCGCTTTGAAGCAAAGAAAGCGGCAGCAAATGCAGATAAGCTCAGATGTCCTATCATTTGTATTCTTGGTCACGTTGATACGGGTAAAACAAAACTTCTTGATAATGTGAGACGCACGAACGTCCAAGATAACGAAGCCGGCGGTATTACGCAACAAATCGGCGCGACGTTTGTCCCGAAACAATCGCTCATCGATCGAACGCATTCGTTGAACAAAGGTGAATTCGAGCTGAATGTTCCTGGTTTACTCGTCATCGATACCCCAGGTCACGAATCCTTTACAAACTTGCGATCGCGAGGGAGTTCTTTGTGCGACTTGGCCGTTCTCGTGGTTGATATTATGCACGGTCTCGAGCCGCAAACGATTGAATCTCTTAATATGCTCCGCAGTCGCAAAACGCCCTTCGTCATCGCGCTCAACAAGTGCGACAGAATGTTCGATTGGGAAGTGCACACTGACTCTCCGATGCAAGAATCTTTGCAAAAACAAAAGAAGTTTGTCTCGAAAGAGTTTGAAACGAGGAGCAGAGAGGTATTATTGGCGTTTGCCGAGGAAGGTTTGAACGCCGCTTTATATTGGGAGAACCCCGATCCGCGAACGTTTGTGAATGTCATTCCAACTTCTGCTCATACGGGTGAAGGTATGCCCGATCTTTTGCAAACCTTAGTGCATCTTTCGCAATCGCGCTTGAACGAACGCATCCGCTTCATCGATTCCGTGCAGTGCACTGTTCTCGAGGTAAAAATGATTGAAGGCTTAGGCACGACGATGGATATTATTTTGATCAACGGGACATTGCGAGAAGGTCAAACCATCGTCATCGCAGGGCTAGATGGTCCAATTGTCACGACTATTCGCGCTCTACTCACCCCGCAACCGCTGAAGGAAATCCGCGTGAAAGCGAATTATATCCATCACAAGGAGATCCAAGGCGCGCAAGGGATCAAGATTGTCGCCAACGGTCTCGAAAAAGCCATCGCGGGTACGGCTATGCTCGTAAAAGAAGTAGAAGAAGACGACATCGAGGAGCTCAAACAAGACGCTTCGAACGATGTGAACAACATTATGGATACGGTAGATCGCACAGGACACGGTGTTTGGGTACAAGCATCAACCTTGGGAAGTTTAGAGGCTCTTTTGGAGTTTTTGAAATCCCCGGCGGTGAAAATTCCCGTGGCTGGCGTCGCGCTCGGTCCGGTGAACAAACGCGACGTCATGGGTGCAAGCGTAATGCACGAGCGTAAATGTTCTCAATACGCCACAATTTTAGCGTTTGATGTTCCAGTGACGGACGAAGCCAAGAAGATGTGCAACGAGCTGAACGTCAAGTTGATGACGGCGGATATCATCTATCACTTGTTTGATCAATTTTCGGCGTACATGAAGGAGTATCGCGAGAAGCAAAAAGAGGAGCAATCCAAATTTGTCAACTTCCCGTGTTGCTTGCGCATCATCGAAAGCTGCGTGTTCAATAAAAGAGATCCGATTGTCGTCGGTGTCGACGTGATAAAAGGCATTTGCCGAGTTGGTACGCAAATTACTATTCCTTCTCAAAATTACATCGACATCGGGAAAATAGAATCCATCGAATTAAACAAGAAGAGCGTCGATGTCGCCAAGGCGGGACAATCTGTCGCGATTAAAATTCAACCAGGGAGTACGGAGGAAGGCATGCGGATGTATGGACGCCACTTTGATCACACGGATGAGCTCGTCGCGAGAATGACTCGACCATCTATTGACGCCATGAAGGAATTTTACCGAGACGAATTACAAAAAGACGATTGGAGACTTGTCGTCGAGTTGAAGACGAAGCTCGAGAAGTTTACGGGCGAACCGATATAAAGTCATCATATTTAAACATCATCACTCACATACGCACTCACACAACATATTAGAAATCTAGCTACCGGTAGCTACAACGTTATTATTAGCGGCTTATTTTAACAAAAATTTGATCTATATAAACGGAACAACTCTCTTCCCGCTTCCACCTTTCTTTCTCTCTCTCTCTTTCTCTCTCTCTCTCTTCTCAAATGTGTTCCAACGCCTCGAGCGGAAAATACCACCCATATTTATTCATCGTCGCCGCCTGTTTTCTCGCTCTCGCTCTCGCCGCCGATGCTACCGACTCTCTACTCGCCTCGCTATCTCTGCTGCTACTGCCGTTCCCGCCAATGGCGACCAACCCCGTTCCAACGCACAACCCGACCACCGGCGTCGAGCGATACGCTCTCGAAACTACCGCTACTTCAAAACATTTACCGATTGTATCTTCCATGCCATCTTCCCAACCAACCGCATAATCAGGTTCCGGTCGCCCTCCATTACTTTGTTGATACTGTTGGACCCCTCCTCCTTCTTCTCCTCCTAACGGCTCTTGATTCTCACCTTCTCCTCCTCCTCCTTCTCCTCCTTCCTCGGCTTCGAAGCCGTTCGCGCACAACTGTTTCACGTATTCTAAGTTTCCTTTCACGCGCACCCACGCGTTCACTTTCACATCGCTCGGCATCAACGGCGTCTCGCGTCTCTCCAACACGTCCAAACGCTGTAAATCGTTCATTTTCCTGTGGTCGTTTTCCAAATGCGAATAATGAGTGGTCATAAAACAACGACAAAAGATCGACGACGGTCAGCGCGATGGATGAAAATTTAAGAAAGCTTCAAGTCTTTTCGTCTCTCTCGTTGGAAAAAATCTTTTCGAGTCAACGAGAGGAATTTTATCTGAAAAACGTGCGCGCTTTCGTCGAAGCGCATTCGCGCCGGTTCGATCGAATACCCGGTTTCGATGATTCGAGGACGATGCTAAAACGACGAGTTTTGGTTTGTACGAGTTGGGAAAAACGATTTTAAAGCGTTCATCTTTACGCGTTCATCACTCACGCACCAGAAATGCTCGGGCATCATCACGTCTGTCGTCAACCCCTTCGCTTGGATTCTGCGTCGCACTTCCTCCTCGATCATCAGTCTCCCTCGTCCTTTCTCGTCGCCGAAAAACGTGCACGAACTTTGCACTCTGGCCAAGTCTTTCGCGGAAACTTTGTTCAAAATTAAAGACACGCAATCTCTCGTCAACTGCGAGGCGAAAAGAGGACAGTTACGGTCGATTTCGTGTTGGCGAAGCAAATGACATGCGCGTTGACGCGTGGTCACGGTCTGAGTCGCATGAATCGTCTTCAAAGCGGAAGACGACGTCGACGTTTCGAACGACCGATTTGCTCCGTTATTGCTATTCTCCTCGTTGCCGCCGCCGTATCCGCTCTTATGCTTCGTCTTGTTCGACTTGCGCCGGCGTTTGGTTGGTCGCGGGGGCGAGTCCGAGTCCATTTTTTCTTTGAGGATAAAAAAAAAGTCAAGTCTCTCGCGAGCGTTTTTTTCTGAAAAAGACGAGACTTTTTTCGCGAGTAAAATGTTCGTATAAATAATAATAAATAAAAAGTTTCTGATTATAAATGTTCGTTGTTGTCTTCGCTCTTGAAACTGCTGCCTCGACGAAGTCCTCCAGCCGGGGAAGAAGAAGAAGAGGCGACGCCGCCTCCTCCGTTTTTCTTCGCCGCTTTGAGCGCGTTTGAAAGCATAGAGACGAAGGAATCTGAACTCGCGTCGCTTCTTTGCGGACCAGCGTAGTTGTTGTGGTGCTCATATTCTTCCCCGCCAGTATTATTCGATTCGTTGTTGTTGTTGACGAAATTTACGACGCTTCGCTTTCTCGAGGGCGTGCTCCGCGCGCTCGCGAGCGGGGAGGAGTGCACAGCCGACCCTCTTCGCGAGTGCGGCGGCGTCGATAACACGCGCTTTGCGATTGGATCCTCGGTATCCTTAAACGCGTTCGTTCTCGAAAAATGCTTGTCGATTAATCCGCGGAACCGTTTTTCGAACTGCTCTCGTTCGCTTTTCTTCTGCGCGTCTGTTTTTGACGCGTCTCGCTCGATTTCATCTTCCAGACGTTCTTGCCAAATCCGTCGATTTTCAACGAGCTCGACGCACATGGATTGCGTCTCCGGAAACATCTTCGAAAATGCGCTATATAAAGGTGCCACCACAAACTCAATAAAATTAATCTGCGATACAGAAACGATCGTCGTCTCTCGATCCATCATCGGCGAAACCGGTAACCCGAGCGTTTTCTCGCGATCGCCTTGGTTAAAAAATTCCTCCAACACTCTCGTCGCCCACATTTTGTACGTCGGAAACGGTTTTACCGCGTTCGATATATCCGCCGAGTGTAACAACACGTTCAGCATCAACTGTCGTTCGTCGTCCGTTTTGAAGAACGCGCCTTTATCTTTTTTCACCATACCATCTTCAAAGAGTGGATCTTCTTCGTTTTGGTCGTCGTCGTCGTCGTCGTCGTCGTTCTTGCTTTGGTCGTCGTCCTCGCCTTTCTCCTCTTCTTCCAACGCCTCCAAAAAATCGTGCGATACCACAAACTCGTTCATTTTCGAAACCAAACCAAAGTGCGTGGCCATGTCCGTGTGCATGACGCACGCGATGATTATGCGTCTAACCTCGCGATAACTCTCCTCCGTGAAATGGGACGATTGTGCCGGCGACGTCGCGTAATCGAAGATGTTCGCCTCTTTCTTCCGTTCGATCAAATTGAAAAAATAGGACAGATGGTGGTTTTCCAGTACGGATTGATCGTTGTACGTGGTCGCCAGCGGGTCCCTTGTACGAACGAGAAACGCGTTGGTTAGACCTGGATGGTCCACGTCGTGAATGATAGCCGCGATCATGACGGCGAAACGTTCGAGCTTGGTAATTTTCGTTCGCGACTTTGTCAATTTTATGTAGCGGAAAGTGGTGTGCGCGACGTCGAGCGCGTGCGTGAAGTTGTGGTACGGATTGGAGCGGTACAATTTCGCAACTTCGTAGAGGAATACGCGCAAGACGGGTTCGTCGACGACGACGGAGAGAAGACCGAGTTCCCGGAACATTTCAACGACGAAAGAAAATGCTTTTGCGTAGGAAGAAGAGAGAGGAAGCGCTGAGCGTTTGGGCTCGGCGACGCCGTTGCTTCTGTTCTTCTCCTCTTCGCCGTACTCGAAAACTTTAAAGTTCCACGAATTGAGTTCAATTTTCTCGTCCTCGGTCAAAACTATCGCCGCTGATGACGCATTTGTACCGTTGGCGGTACTTTTCTTTAACGCCGAAACAGCTTTTTTCGCGCCTGCCATTTTTGTCACCGCGGCGGCGAACGAGTGGATCTTTGACTTCGTCGTCGTCGTGACGGTATTCCCCAGTCTAGTCACCGAGTTCACGTCGTAACTTTTCAACCACGCTTTAGTAGAATCGTCGACCTCTAAACCTGCAAAGACAGAGTGGTCTTCGAGAATCGCTTGGATGAGAAGTTGGTTCGTCGAAGATCGTTGCGGCGAGTCGCCGTTTAAGGAGCTCGAGGCTAACGAAGGGTGCCGTTTTCGAAGTTGCGTCGAGCTGTCGACGATGTTGGACATTTTCTCCAAAACGTACGCCAAGACGGATATGTCCAAACTTCCCGTGATGCCTTCGTACGGTCGTGCTTCGTTAGGATTGTTCCTTCCAATCTGGTCGTCCAAATCAGTTAAAATTGAACGCGCGTGGCGTTCTAAAATTTCAACAATCTTCTCGAACGGTTTGCCCAACAAGTGCATGCGCATGGAAATAAACAAGGCGTTGAACAACGCCGAAGCCACTAAAGCTAATCCAGCTTCCATCAATCGCCGCATAGCTCTCGTTTGATCGACTTCGCTCGCGTTTGCGCCCTCGTAATACGCGTAGTTCCGGACGATGGTGATTGAATTCTCGCCGCCGGAGGCAATCGGACCCAGCGTAACAGTCGTCGCAACCAGTAGCGCGATATTCGCCGCCCCAGCTTGTTCCAATCTTCGAAAGACACCCGCCGCGGACGCGTTACTCTTCTCACTGTTACCACCACCGTACCTCGCGGACTTTCCTTCCCACCTCGCGGACAAAAACTGCGCACCGGCGATGCATAAACGCATCAAAAACAAAAACTCGGCAAATCCAACCGCGAACGCTTTCGCGCCGTACGCCAACGCGTCGTCCTCTCTTTTCCCGATCGATTGCTCGTACAAAACAAACTCTCGCACGACTGGTAAAATCGGCGTCATCACCACGGTCAACCCGTCCACAATAGCTGCAAAACTCATCCCGTACCCTTGCACGCACTTCACTCGCAACCAACAATCGACGAGCGAAACCAAAGTCAAAACGCTTGCCGCCGCGCACACCGTTTCAAACGACGAATATCCTCCCGCATACTCCTCCTCCTCCGTGCGGCGTACTAACAACCAAGGCATGCTCGGAAAACACACGATCGTAATCGCCAGCGACATCGTCCACAGCCTCCCGAAATAGCCGTCAAAGAACATCGCCCACATTTTTTTCCTCTTCAGTGAAAAATTTAAAGCACTCAAAGAGGAGGCATTCGAGGACTCGACCAACCCGCCTGGACCAGCCATGAAGGAAAAAAACGCGCCCGCGTTCGTGTTGGATTGCTCTTCGAACGCGTGTAAAATCGCATTCGCGACGTTACATTTACTCTTTCTTCTTTTGTTCTGTTCTTCTTCCGTTATTTCTTCCAGACGTTCTTCGTCGATCGTCATCTGCGCGTCGTCGTGGTCTCCTCGAAGATGATGGTCAACCCCAACCCGCATGTGTGATGTGTGTCTCGGGGATTGGTCTCGATTTATAGCTTTTGATTTTTTCAGAGAGAAAAGCAAAAAAGAAACGCGCTCGACGAGTCTTTGCGACGAAACTCTTTCGCGCTTTATGTGTTTTCGCCGCTTTCGTGTTCGTTTCCTTTTCCAAACGCGCGCGCGATTAAGAGAGAATAAAAGAGAGAGATTCAAAGGAGTGAAGAAGACCAAAACAGTTGAAAATTTAAAGCGTTTTTTTCGATTTTTTCGATTTTTTTTTTTCGTTTTGTGCTGTGGATGTTCTTTATTATTCTTCGTATTAGTATATCAAAACGTCATATTGCAACAATACGATGATTTGTGAAGATGATGATTATGAAAACGAGACGATGACTTTATTTATTTCATCTCGATTTCTGCGCTCGGAGTATCGTCCTCGTCTTCAAAGTTCTTCTCCAAAGGCGTTAACCAGGATTTGGGAAAGCAGGAAACGTTGCCGCAGGTTTTCTCGAGAACGTGTAAGATTGTGAACACGAGCAAAGAGACGGCGGGGGAGACCAAAGAGTCCACGCCGGTCCAATCTTCGAATCTGGATTGTTTGCACTCTTGCACGGATGGGTCCCATAAATCAGCGGATGATTTATCGAAGAACGTTGGGAATAAGTCCGACGCCGCTGTGCCGTAATCCAAAAACTCGTCGCCGCCGTACGGGTAAATCAAGAATCCGTCTTTTTTCAAGGAAAATTCCAAGATGACGCGGCACAAGGAGCCGGCGAAGATGGACCAGAACGCCGCGTTCGGCGACGGGTCTTTGACGTAGAAAGCGGCGAAGAGCGGGATGACGGCACCGGCTAAAGCGACGTCGAAGGCGACGACGAGAAGATAACCCGTGGTATCTGATTTCGCCGCGGCGATTCCCATCGCGATAAACGCAAACGGGATGGTCGATATGCGCGCCCATCGCAATAACGTATCCGGTTTGATCATTTCTCCCGGCATGTGTCGGACGATGTTGTGCGAGAACACAGTTCCGAGCGCTAAGATTGCGCCATCGCACGTACTCATAGACGCGGCGACGATGCCGAGCAAGCACCAACCGCCTAATCCTTTCGGGACGACGTGGGTCAACATGTAAATGAACGCGTTTCCATCTGGCTGCCACATCGCGCACGTCGGTAAACCGAGAATTTTTGAGCACGAGTCCGTTTCAAAACTCGCGTACGGTGAATCCGGGCCGAAGTAGTAACGCGTAGCGGCGCCCGTGTACGCAAACGGAATACCGACGAAGAACGTCAACAAACCGGCGACTAAGCAACCGATTTGGGCCGTCGTCGGCGACTTGGCCGCCAAACAGCGCGCCTGGAAGTCCAAAGCTGCCAAGTTACCAAAACCAAGGACAAAAATAGTCGCCCAGTTGAATAAAATCGCGTTTGGAAACGGTGTCAACGCGCGCGGGTCGCTCATCGACCTGTCGTAGATGACTTTATCGCCAAACGGGTACGCGCCGGCGTCCGTTTTGCAATTATCATCGCTCGGGCACCATTTCGCGGCGTTGTAGCAAAAAGCATCCGGAACGTTCGTGCACGGGATGCCGTCGTACAATTTGGCCGTCGCCTCGTCGGGATAGACGTAATCGGGAAATCCAATCGACGGCGGCGGCGCTTCGAACTCGGCGTTTTTAATAATCCAATACACGGCGGCGAGGCATCCAGTCATGCCTACGGCGGATTGAATAACATCCGTGTAGGCGACTGAAAATAACCCACCGCACGCCGTGTACACCAAAATAATAATGCCGGATAAGAAAACGCCGTCGGTGATGTCCAAATCGAACAAGTAGGCCAAAATTTTCGCCATCCCCACCAAGTTCCCCGCGAGAAGGCAAAGAAAAGAGCAGCACAAGACTAAACTCGCGATGATCTCCGTGGCGACGCCGTAGCGTTTCCCGTAGACATCAGGCAAAGTCAAAACACCTTCCGCGTTCATTTTCTTCGCGAAGAAGAGCGCGTTCAAAATCAACGACAAACCGAGACCAATCGGTAACACCGCGCCGTCGAAGAACGCGAACTTATAACTCAAATCCGCGTTGCCTAACAACGCGTTCGAGTCGATGGACTGAGACGCCAAGGTTAAGATGACCACCGGTAACGGTAAAGACCTCCCGGCGACGAAAAAATTCTTCGCTTTCCCGCCCACAAAATACACCGTCCCAATGCCAATCATGCAAAATAAAACCACCACGCATATCACGCCGATCCCGAAATCCGAATCCGGTTTCGGCACCGTCGCAGGGCACGGAATCGCACAGACATCCATCTGGCAACACGACCCAGCAGTCGGTAACGACGGTGGGTTCGCGGAATCGATCAAGCCGGCAAAAAATGCCTCGTAGTCCGAGTTGGATGGAATGCACGTCGCTCGTGCAGTTTTCAGACCAGTAAAAGTGGTCAAAAGCGTCGCCATCAAGGCGAAGAGATATGAATGTACCATTCGTCCTCGAAACGTCGCCGAGGTTTCCCGAAACGTCGCCATCCCGTAACGCGTGTAATTCGTATAAATACTAAACGTGTGCGCGTGCTTTGTGGTGCGCGTGATGCTCTCGCTCGCGCGGACAGAAATACGTGGAATGCGTGTTCTTTGGAAGTTCTGTTTCGTGTTCTTCTCTGCACTGTCTCAGATATATACCACGTGAGAAGTGAGGATAACGCGATGTGAGGTGTTCAGATATTGTTGGCACCTACGAAGTGCGGGAAACACGTCGCCAAAGGACGCGAAAAAAACGCCCGAAAGGGTCGGTCTTTCTGCCGGTCTGCTTTCGTGGCGTCGTTTTTGCCCATTACATACACCCTAAAAGAGAGCGTTGAAAGCCTCCCCTCTTTGCTCGCGTTTTTTTGAGACCCTCTCGACATTTCATCATCGCACTTTGGTTCGTAAGGGGAGAGCGCGAGCAGCGTTCACAACGTACTCGCAGTGTGGATAAAATGAGGCGAGCTCGACATCTGTGTAAAACGACTGATGCGCTCTTGTCCAGGCGGATGATGCGCACACAAAGCGCGGCGAACACCACCACCGTAACAACCCCGAGAACGACGACGACGACGACGACGACCGCTGCTTTTGTTCTCGCAGCCATGATGCGAACAAAAGGGGGTCCGCGTCGAACGGGACCAAGTCGTCATCAAAAGAAGGCGCGATGCTTCGCCTCCTCCGCCTCCCAAGCGTCGTCGTCGAAAGTACCTTTGGAGCAAGAAATCCCACTCCTGGCGACGACCACGTTCGTCGGCATCGCGGTGGCGAGCTTCTGGCGAGGCGCGTGGTACGTGCTCGACGAAACCGTGTTCCCTTCGAGCGAATTAAAATCCGGCATGGCGTGCTTCCTCGGAGGCGTCAGTGGGCTGGCGACGAGCCAACACGTGAAACTGATGATGATGCGAGAACACGTAGGCGCGGCGACGAGGAGCGCAAGGAAACGAGTGATGCTGTTTTCACCGCCGACGTACTTCGTCGGCTTGAGCTGCGTGTTGTTTTGGCGAGGGGTGTGGTGCTTATGGGATAGCGCGACGGACGCGTATTTTAGTCATAGAAGTAGTAGTAGTAGTAGCGAGAAGGAGGAGGAGGAAAACGTTTCATCCTCGTATTCGCCAAAGTTGAAATCAGGCATCCTGTCGCACGCGTTTGGTGCAACCGCGCTCGTTTCCACGGGGTTTTTAGCGTCGGCGGCGTGCCCTCCGGCGGGGTTATGGGTGGCGAGAGACGCGGCGACGGCGGTGCGAGTCGCGCGATTAGCCGCGCTGAGACGGTGATGACGATAGTTCTGTTCTAATACATGTAGTATACATTGTGAAGTAGTAAATAAATTAATCCATGAGTTTACGACACTCCTCGTAGGATACGAAGCAAATAGCAGACGCTGGGACCGCTCTCAACAGTTTCAATCCGAAGCCTTTATATAGCGTATTCGTTCTTCGCAAGTGCGAAAACGCCTCCCAAATGTTTGGTTTGTACGCGCTCGAGGAATTCGCTTGAATGTGCGTTTTAATCGTATCGAAAGGGTATCCGACCGCCCACGCGACGGCACCCGCGGACGCGCCGCACGACATCGCTTCTATCGACGAAAGTTTCTTTTCTTCTCCTCCTTCTTCTTCTTCTCCTTCTTCTCGCGTAAGGTGTCGTTGGTCTTCTCCCCGGTGTCGCTCTAAACATTTTCTCTTGAAATATTCGTACGACGCGAACCACACCCCGTGCGGTACTCCATCTCTCAACAACGTGGACCCTAAACCTCTAAACGCTACCGAAGCCGCGTGATTGCGCGTGGTGCTATTCCCAGTCAACAACCTCTCCGCGACCGCCTTGGCCGACCCGCCTCGAACTTGTTGGTTCACTTTCAACAATTCAAACGGCGCCACGACGAACGATTGGACGATCCCGCCGCACACGCCGCCCACAAACACGGGCATTAAACCGTCGTGCGTTCTGTTCATTTTATTGTTCTCGCTTTTGTTCTCGTTGTTCTTATCCATCGATGTTTTGCTCCATCGCTCGCCGACGCCGTACCCTACAAAGAGGAGCATATTTTGCAACGGAATCACCATCGTCGCCGCCGGGAGACCTCGAAAGAACGCTTTGTACCCACCGTCTCGAAAGACAGATTGGAGCACGTTTCGAGTCGTTCCCGTACATACTGCGCTTCCTCCTCTCGACGATAAAGATGATGACGTGGAAGTAGTAGTCGTATTCGCCGCCGCCGCCGCGAACGATGATGGAATCGACGCGCTTTGTACCCTCGTCAAAATCGTATCCACCGGTTGCACGCAAACGGTGGAACTGGCACCGGCGACCCACCCGGCGATGGCATCCACGAAGAACTCTCTCGTTTGTTCTCGTTGATGCGATTGTTCGGCGGTCATTTGTGTTTTTTGTGTGCGTGTGTGTGCAGGAAAGCGCAGGGGACAGAGTTGTTTTGTGGTGACTTCTACAACTGTATTGGGAAAATGTTACACTACTAATAAATAATAACATCATCATTAAACGTCAACACCTTCTCCGCTGAAAGATAAATACAACCACACGAAGCCACACGCGAATGAACCAAGCGCGAAGAACGCGTTCGCACCGACGATGACGTTCGAGGCGAGCTTTCGGCCATCACTTTTGCCTTTTCCGCGCTCGCCGGCGAACGAGGCGGCTTTTCGCAACGTTTCACCAAACAGGACGGAGAAAAGCGTCATGGCGATGGTAGAGCAGAGCAAGAAAGATACTATGAACGCGGCTGATTTTGCAGAGGAGTTTAAGACGACGCCGGGGAGAACGCCGAGGATACCAGAGACACCGGAGATGCCGTGGACGAGGCCGACGAGGAATGCTGATTTTTTCCTCGAGTCCTTCTTCTCCTCGTCCTTCTCTTTCGTCGTCGTCGGTATACCACCACGACCACTGCTCGAAACGTTCTTCTCTTCATCATTTTCTCCTCTTTCTTCTTTTTCTACCCCCACTACTTCCTTGTTTCCGCCGCCGCCGCCGCCGCCGGCGAAGCGTCGCTCGCGACTCGCGCTCCTTTGGTGCACGTGCGGTTCCCTCCTCAAGTGCATTTCTTCGTGCTCCTTCGAACCAGACGCGACCACTTTCGTCCTCGCCGTCGGATCAATCTCCAAAATAATCTCGTCGCCTAAATGCGCCATCTCCTCTCCCTCCCCATCCGCTTCTGAATCTCTCACGTGCTCTCTCTCCGCTTTCTCCCGCACGCGAAACTTCCTCGCGCCTCTCGCCGCCGCGAACGCGATGGCAATCATCGTAAACCCAACAATCTTATCCCCAACGTCTCCAATCGCGTTTATGTTTAACTCTTTTTTCAGCGCGAAAAACACGCAGACGAGTAGAGATAACCCGAACGAGTGGCCAAACGCCCACGAGACGCCCAGGAGGAAGTTGTCTCTTCGTTGTCCGCTTTTTCTTCTGTTGGCCGCCAAAAGCAGTTTTGGGTCATTAAATCGTTTCTTTGTATCGTTAGTAGTATTCGCAATAATAACGTAATCATCATCATCATCATCATCATCATCGACGACGCCGGACTCTTCGTCGTCGTCCTTCGCGTTTTTCGTTTCTCTCCTCATCCTTTTCTTCCCGTCGTCGTTTACATCCACCCTTTCGATGTTAAGGTCGTTACAATCCTGATCATTTTCATCATCATCATCGCACGAATCATCATCATCCGAAGAAGAAGAAGAAGAAGAACTCGAGGAGGAAGAAGCAATGACCGCCAAAGCGCAGAGATGATCGGGTCCGCTGAGAACGTGCGCGAGGCCAAACGTGATTCCGGCGACGACGAGCGTTTCCACCGACGCGTTGTCTTCGAAACTTGACGAACTCGACACCATTTCTTTTTTTGTGATGTGAATCCAATTCTTTTTTCCCAGACAGACAGGCGAGAGAGAGAGAGAGAGAAAATATCTTTGCTCACAAGTTTAGGGTTTACCCATGCACGAGAATGAAACCCTAAAAAAGTTCGTTGTGCAGAGAAACCCTCGAGAGACGAAAAACAACGGATAACGAACTCTCTTCATTCACTCATCAAAGAGAAGACGATTCAGACGAACTTCAATTCTTTCTCCTGAAGAAGCGTTTTGACCTCTCTTTTTGCGCGTCATCACCATCGTCAAAACGTGTTTATTTATTATTTAATTATAAAGTAATATGCGAAAGTTATTCCACGAGCTGGCGAAACCGGCGCGACACCGCCGCCGTGTGGAACACCTTTTGATGAAGACGACCACGGGGAACAATTTCAAGACCAACGATATGTTCTTAGGGGGGAAGATGATGGAACAACAACAACAGCAACAACAACAACCGCAACAACAACAAATCCGTCACCACCACCCGGACCCGAGAGATTTGAAATACATGACCAAAGGGTGGAAAGCTGCTCTGAAGGAAAAGACGATTCCGGAATCCGTGCACGAGGCGTCGGTGAAACGCGAGTTGAAACTCGGGTTACAAGGGTCGAGTTCGATCAACGATAAAACGATTCCGACGTTTTCGAGAGGCGAGTTACCACACTTTGCCGGGATTAACACGTTCATGAAAGCACCGTATTGCGAGGATATTTCGGAGGTTGGGAAGTACGACGCGGCGGTGGTTGGAGTGCCGTTCGACGGCGGGACGACGTATAGGCCGGGGACGAGGTTCGGACCGCAAGGGATTAGGAGGATTAGCGCGTTGTATACGCCGTATAACTACGAGACTGGGGTGGATTTAAGGGAGCAGATGACTTTGTGCGATGCTGGGGATATATTTACCATTCCGGCGAACATCGAAAAGTCGTTCGATCAGATTTCCAACGGCGTTGGTTACATCGCGAGTACGGGCGCCATGCCGATTATTTTGGGTGGCGATCATAGCATCGGGTTTCCAACCGTGAGAGGTATTGCCGCGCAAACGACTAAAAACATCGGGATTATTCACGTCGATCGACACGCGGATATTCAAGAGTACGATTTGGACGAGCGCATGCACACCACGCCGTATTTCCACGCCACAAACATCCCAAACGTAAAGCCGGAAAATTTAGTACAAATCGGCATCGGCGGTTGGCAAGTCCCGAGAGCCGCGGTTAAAGAAATCAGAAACCGACGAACGAACGTGTTCACCATGTCCGACGTGGAAGATTTAGGCATCGAAAAAGTTGTCGAAATGGCCTTAGAACGCGCCTGGGACGGGTGCGACGCGGTGTATTTATCCTACGACATCGATTCCATCGAAGCCGGTTTCGTCCCGGGCACCGGCTGGCCAGAACCAGGCGGATTCTTACCAAGAGAGGCTTTAAAACTCGTCGGTTTAGTCGCCGCGGAAGGTTTGTGTGGCATGGAAGTCGTCGAAGTCTCCCCTCCGTACGACGTTTCCGACATCACCGCTTTGATGGGGTTACGCATTTGCGTCGACGCCATGGGCGCCATGGTCGCGCACGGGAAAATGGGCAAACATCGACACATCATCGATAAAGAGTTTGTCCCGTTTTAATGAGATGATTAAACCTTTTTGCGTTTAATACTCGTCGTTTGCGTTACTAGTGCACGATTAGAAAGTGAGAGAGAGAGAGCGTGTGTGTTTGCGCCCAAACTTCATTGTACATATTCATTCAAAAACGCCATATTCCATTCAAAAACGCCACATAACGACTCACACAACACGCACTTATAACGCACGAGAGAGAGAGAGAGAGAGAAGAGAGAGAGAACCACAATTAACTGCACCACCACTTGCGTAACAACGCTTCAAAATAACACCACCATGTCCGAAGAAGAAGAACAGCAAGAACAACTTCGACGACGTTTAGAAACCAAAGAGATGGAACTTTTGGAATTCGAACGGATGTTACACACGCGAGAGAGGGAGTTTCGTTTGCAACAAGAGCTGATCGAGTGTTTAGAGACGAGGAACCGAGAGTTGGAAGAGGAGAGGAGAGAGATTTTAGGGGGATCGTCGACGACTTTGGCGACTTTGAAAGGAGGAAACGACGAGGACAAAACCAAGACGGCGACGGTTGTGGAGGAGGAGGAGGAGGAAAATTTGAGCTCGCCGGTGTACGACGCGGTGGCGTCCATGTTCGGGAGGTTTACCGGGTTGGGAGGAGCGACGACGACGACCGATACCGCAGGAAACGCGAAAGTTTACGACGACGACGACGAGGACGATTTTGATGACGAAGTTCGCGAAAGAGGAGAACAAGAAGGCATCGTGAACATCGTCGTGAGCGAGGACGAAAACAACAAGAGCGGAGGACCGTCATCATCGAGGGTGAGTTTTGTCCCGGGTTTGGTGAGCGTAAAGGATAAGAGAAGATTGATGTTTGCGGTGGTGGACGCGGAGATTGACGCGACGCAGTTTGTTGGGTTGAGGAGGATGAGTAAAGAAGAGAAGGAGAGAATGACGACGACGACGACGACGAGCGGGAGTAGTAACGGCGGGAAACAACGCAACAGGCATTTGAAAACGTTGGCGCAATATTTGATGCATCGAAGCGCGTCGCAGGAGAATTTAGGAACGACGACGACGACGAATAGTGGTAGTAATAGTAAAAACAATAATAATGCAAATAATAGCAACGATGAAGGTGAAAATTTATCATCTTCTTCTTCGATGGAAATGTACGAGATTTTGTGGAAGGAGGACGGGGAGATGAAACGGCTAGCGTTTGAAGCGAACGCGGAGGGGTTCATTCACGTATCAAAGAGGGTGCAAAAATGGAGCGAAGAGGCGAAGATTGCGATCAACGCGATGCCTGCCGACACGATACCGTCGTCGAATGACGTCGTCGTCGTCGCCGCCGCCAGCTCGGCAGTAGAAAAAGAAGAAGAAGGAGAAAAGCAAACGAAGAGAATACTAGAACCGATGCCGAAAAGCCAAGTGTCGCAACAACCGGAACTGGTTGGATACGCGGTGAAAAATGCGCCAATTATCGACCAGATGATTCAATCGTGTTTGATCAGCGCGTTACCGTCCCGATTTCGTCGGTCCGCGTGGACGTTGAAATACTCCTCCAAACGCGACGGCATTTCTTTACACTCGCTATATCGCGCCGTTCGACATTCGCCCGCGACTGTTTTGGCGGTGAGAGATACCAACGGGTACTGTTTCGGCGCGTTTTCCACCGAAGTCTGGTCGACGCAAAACGCCAACAGATATTTCGGTACCGGGGAATCCTTCGTTTTTGCCATCGAAAAAGACGGCGACGATACGGTCACGTGCTTTAGTTGGTCCGGGAAAAACGATTACTTTCAAATCGCGAAATCGGAAAGTTTAGGCGTCGGGGGAGGAAGTAATTACGCGTTGTGGATCGATGAAGATTTCACCCGAGGTATTAGTGGCAGTTATTGCGAAACGTACAATTCGGAGTGTTTGGCGAGCGGGGAAGACTTTGACGTTTTGAACGTAGAAATTTATGGCATCGATTAGTTTTTATTATTTGTAATTACTCGACGAGATGCGAGTGTACTATATTAGTTAATACTTGATTTTATGACCGAACGAAAATCTCACTACCGCCGTTTTCTCGTTCTCGTATCGAATATGTGCGTTTATACTTAACCGAGCGCGGCGAATCCGCCTTCGTCAATCGTGCTCGCTAAACTCTTGTCCCCGGTCTTGACAATCTTCCCTTTTTTCATTATGTGCACCACGTCCGGATGAATCAAATCCAACAACCTCTGATAGTGCGTAATCAGCAACAATCCTTTCTCGTCTGATTTCAATCCATTCACGGCTTCGCTCACGTCGCGGAGCGCGTCCACGTCCAACCCGGAATCGATCTCGTCCAGTATGCTCATCTCGCTCTCCAAAACCGCCAACTGCAAAATCTCGTTTCTCTTCTTCTCCCCGCCTGAGAACCCCTCGTTGACGTTACGAGTCATAAAACTCGGATCCATGTTCAACTTATCCAACTTTGGACTCAAATACCCGTAAAACTCCAACGGATCCATCTCTTCCTCGCCTCGATGTTTGCGTCTCTCGTTGCACATCATCCGCAAAAAATCCGTGTTCGATACCCCGGGTACCTCCACGGGAGATTGAAACGAAAGAAACAATCCCGCTCTCGCTCTTTCCTCTGGTTCCATTTCGAACAAATCTTCCCCTTTATACTTCGCCGTGCCTGCGGTCACTTCGTACGCCGGATGGCCGACTAAAACTTTCGTCAGCGTTGATTTCCCGCTCCCGTTTTTCCCCATGATGGCGTGCGTTTCGCCTTGGCGAATGATTAAATCCACGCCTTTGAGAATCTCCTCTCCCGTGTCCGAAACTTTGGCTTTTAACCCGGAAACTTCCAGAATCACGTCTCCTTTTTGCGCTCTCGTTGTCGTCATAGCAACTCTTCTTCCGACGCCTCGTCTTTCCCCGCGAAGAGAAGAAGACGAAGAAGACAAAGAAGAAGAAGACAAAGAAGAAGATCGGCGGCTCAAAGGAAGCCGATTTGAAGTCGACGCCATCATCATCGTCGTCGTCTGCGCACCTCTTCTCTCTCGCAAAAGCGAGGAAGAGGAGGAGACGGCGTTGTTGGTCAAGACAACAGAGGAGGCAGTCGTCATGTCTGTTTTTGTTGTCTGTGTTAAGTGTAAGTGTAAGTGTAAGTGTAAATGTGTTGCTTTTATATTATCCGTCTCTTTTTGTAGGTGAGATGATGGATTTTGAGGCAAAAATGGACGAAATTAGTTGGGCGCTTTACTACCTCATTCTCTCATCCGTGATGACGACGACGATGGTTTCCTCCTCCGCCGCCTCCGCCTCCTTTACAAACGCGACCAAAACGAGCAGTTCGTGTTTTTCTTCTCGATGTCTCTCGCGTCGTCGTCCGAGGCGTTTTTCTCGTCGTCGTCGCTCTCGCAAACGTGAAAAGACGACGACGAATGCATCGACGACGCAAAAATCATCGTCGTCCTCAGAGAAAGATGATGATGATGATTCGAACGAGAAAGCAACAGCATCGATGGGCGCAGCGACGACGACGAGCCGGAGAACCGCGCTCTTATCTCTCGGGGTGGTAGTCGTTTCCTCTTCTACTACTAATATTGAAGCGGCGAACGCGGGAGAGATGATGGTGATTGACTCTCGAACGTTCGTGTCGCGAGCGATGCAAAAGTTTGAGCGAAACGACGTGGAAGGCGCGACGATGGATTTTGATGCGCTCATTGAAAAGTCACCCGGGTCGAAGCCGTATTTGTGGCAACGCGGGATAGCTTTGTATTACGTGGACGAGTTTCGGGAAGCGGAGAAGCAGTTTCGAGAGGACGTGAGAGTCAATCCGAACGATACCGAGGAAGCGGCGTGGGCGTTTTTGTCGCAGATGAGAAAAGGAGGAGAGGATGACGCGTCTTCTTCCTCTTCGTTGAAGAAAGCGAGGGAGGAGTTCGTCGAGTTGGCGGGGAGAGATAGTCGTAAAGTGATGGGTTCGGTTTTACGACTATACAAAACTGGCGACGAAGAGGCGAAGAAAACGTTAGAGTCTTTATCAAAGAAACCGGCGGATTCGACGCAAAGCGCCAGCGACGCTTTCTACGCGTCGTTGTATTTAGGATTGTATAGCGAAGCGCTTGGGAATGCGGAAGAGGCGAAGTATTGGGTGAAAAAAGCCAACGGTACGCCGTACGGGCAAAGAGCGAGCGGGGACTTTATGACTTCGGTGGCCAAAGTGCATTTAGCGAGGAGAAAATGGGACGTAGTGGACGAGGATAGCGATAAAAGAACGACGGGAGGAAACGTGGAAGTTGTTTCCACGCACGCGTTCGATAGCGCCACGCGCAGATTGGAGAGGTTTCCGTTTCCGGAATCTTATTCTATGAGAATTGTCTAATGATATTTCATGTTGTACTTTATATCGAGCTAAAATCAAAGCGACGACGCCGCTTCGCTATTCAACAGCTGCAAAATCGTCGTCACGATTGTCTCTCCTCTCGCGTTTTCCTCAGCCTCTGGATTTTCTATTTTCTCTCTCAACAAACCATCCAACGCCGCGCGAATTTCTTTCAACAAGACGCCAATCCTCGCGTTCGCTTCAAACGTCGCCCAACCGTCCATGCGAATGGTACCGGCTGAGTGTTGGACGTCGATTTTCCCGCCGAACAATAAAAGTTGGTACGGCGTTACGCTCGTGCAATCTCGCATGAAAATACTTGCCGTTTGAACGCGTTCGTGGTACACGAGCCATCGAGTTGGGAACTGTTTCGCTTTCGCGTTTATCGACGACGGATGGATTTGTATCGGCGCTTCTTTACCGGTATCTTCGGCTAAATACTTCAGCTTTGGCGGCGGTTGACTCGAGCCAGAGACGATGTTAGAAGTCGTATTCGAGCGGCCTCGGTTACCGGATGATTGCACGTTCATATTCACAGATTCGACTCGAGAGACGTTCGGATACAATCCGGCGACGAGACAGGCTTTGAGTAAACGGACGTTTGTAGCGTGGCGGTTTGCCGATTCCCACGCAGGTTTCTTCTCTTCGTCTTCATCTTCTTCGTCGTCCTCGTTGTCCTCATTCACGACGACCGGGACACCCCCGCGCGGTTTAGGAATCCCACCACCGTTACTACCAGTCTTCTCCACCGTCGCGACTTTCTTTTTCTGTTTTGTCGTCGTCGTCTTTTTTCGTTGTTCGTTTAAAAATCCAGCTTCTCGTAAAAGTTTCACAAACTGCGTCCTCTGCTCGGCAATGCCGTACAAACCTTTCATGCTCAGGAAGTTGTCGCGACAAAAATCCTTCTCGAAATTCTTGCCGTTATTTTTCGCCTCTCGCCACGCGTTGTACGCGTTCAGAATCGTCAAGTGGTCGCTGAAGTCGTTATCGCTGAATTGCATTTTGGCTTCGTCGGCTTCTTCTCGCATTTCGAGCGGCGAGAGAAATGGAGATCGCGAACCGAGCACGGCAGCAATTGTGAGCGTTGGATCCAAGCATCCAAGCACGCATCCGTAGAGTAACATTTTACCGACCCGAACGTCGACGGGTAAATTCGCCAAGTGCGCGCCGAGAGGCGTTAAATTATCGCGATCGTCTAAAGCGCCTAGCCTTTTTAAAGTTTTCACGGCAACGTCAACGGCGTTTGACTCTGGAGGTTCTAATGCTCGCGAGAGAAAGCCAGAGATACCGCCGGACATGCGTTGCAGCTGAATTTGTAAGCACAAACCTTCCAAAGGTACGCGCTTGATTTCTGCCTCTTGACGTTCGGCGAATACTTCGTCGTGGTATCTCCGCGAGTACAAGCGATAACACTGTCCGGGTTGGACTCTTCCAGCTCTTCCGCGTCGTTGCTTCGCAGACGCTCGCGAAATCCACTGTTCTTTCAATTGTAACATGCGCGTGCTCGGATCGTAGCCGTTTTCTTTCACTTTACCGGAATCGAGGACGTATACGACGTCGTCGATCGTTATCGAAGTTTCCGCAATGTTTGTCGATATGATAATTTTCCTGCTCGACTTACTTTTGGGTTTATCGAAAGCGATAGTCGATTCTGACGTTGCCAACGCGGAGTGCAAAGCAATGAGATACGTACCGTTATCCGTCGCTTTGAACAGAACGCGCGAAGCGGCGCAAGACTCGTGTAACTTTTGAATTTCTGCGAGGCCGGGCATGAAGACGAGAATCGCGCCCTCTTGCGGAGTCGTTTGCACGATTTTTTCCAATAGTTCCACCGCCAACTCGTAATTGATCTTCTCCTCGTCCAAGTTACGCAACGCGTGCAAAACGCCTTCGGGATATCTCCCGCTTCGTTTGAGAGATTCGTGAAAACGAACTTCGTCCGGCGACATTTGAATTTGATCGCGATATTTCATCTTTGGAATGCGAATGCAATATTCGGAGCCGTGTTTCGGTTGATACCCGGTCGCGTTCAAGATATCTTCGAGGAAGTGTTCTTGGACCGGATGCGTGAAGCCTGGGATTGTTAAAACGCACGCCTTTTTAAAATATCTCTGAAATTGTCCCGCGTCAAGCGTCGCAGACATCAATATCACTTTCAGAGTCGGCCGGTGCGGTAGAACGTCTCTCAGCAACACGAGCAAGAAATCGGAATCCAAGCTTCTTTCGTGGACTTCGTCTACGACGATGTGCGTCGCTTTCGCTAGTAAAGGGTCTTCGGTCAGTCGACGCAACAATACCCCGGTAGTGCAAAACATGATTCTCGTCTCTCTGGATTGTTTCGATTCTAATCGAATGCTATAACCAACAGTTTTCCCAATCGTTTCATTTCGCTCTTGAGCAACGCGACGCGCGACAGACGTAGCGGAAATTCTCCGCGGTTGTGTACATATGATCGACGTCGTCGCGCCGCGCTCCTTGGCGATTTCGTTATCTAAAATAAATTGCGGGAGTTGCGTCGTTTTACCGCATCCAGTTTCCCCGACGACGACACAGACTTGGTTTCTTTCGTTTGCTTCGATGAGCGCGTGTCTCTTCGACCATGAAGGTAACCTTTCTCGAACTTTCATCATCGGATCGCTCTCTTTCTGCATCAATTTGTTCTCTAACTGCGACTTCAAAGCTTTCGAAGTTTCCACGTTTTTGGGCAAAGTCAAAGCTTTCGCCTCTTCAATTTGAATGCGCTCGCCCAAGACTTGTAAGTTTTTCAGTGCTTCCGCGTCGCGTTGAGATTGAGTTTGCGCTTCGTGTTTTAACATCGCTTTCTTTTGTTCCGCAAATTTCTTATCCCGTTCGCTTTGAATTTTCAGACGGTCGTTTTGGGAAAGAGGAGCTCCTTTGTTTGATGTAGTCGGAACTGCATTTGTTAATGTTTTCGGTCGCGGAATTCCTCCTTTATTGTTGTCGTCTTCGTTTTCGTTTTCTTCTTCTTCGTCGTCTTCGTAATACGCATCGATCAACGTTTCGGCGTTTACGCGGTATTTTTCCATCGCATCCAAAGGTCCATCCCCGGAAAGCCAATCGATCAATCCGTCCAACATCGGTTCGCCCAAATACTCCTCACTCGCGCTTACTTCCACCAAAGCCCGCGTTACCGCCGCTTGTCTTCCAAACGTGAGCGTCGGGTGCGTAAAATGTACTCTCGGAGGCTCGAAAGGGTACAATTTCGATCTTCTAAAATCCAACGAAAGCGTCGCGTGCGTAGGTTTCTTCTTCCCGAGCGAGACGACGCCTTTCATTTGTATTTCAAACTGCGCGAAATTATCGTCCTCAATATCCTCTACATCTAATCCACCAATATCCGCCAACTCTTCCCTTCTCGCGTCGAGAAGAATCTCTTCGATTCGTTCTTTCGAGGCGTCTTCTAATCCAGATTCCGCGAACGCCAGCTTCGCTCTTTTCAGCGCCGTTTTCTTCAAACTCTCGCTCATCGCCGACAGCAAATCATCCAACGCGACGTCGCCTTTTTTATTCTCTTCTCCTCGAGCGTTCAAAACGGCCATCTTTGCAATCTTCTTCCCGAAACCGGCAAAAAACAACTCCTTCGTCACGTCCGTTTCCCTCGAGGAAGAGGAAGCCGTCGCGCCCACCTCGTCGTCCTCGTCCTCCTCCTCTTCTCCTCCCTTCTTCTTCTTCCTCGAATCCCTCGCCTCCTTCGCGCTTTTCTTGAACGCCTCCGGTAACTCCTCGTACGAGCAGTTCAAAATCAACCAATCCATGGCTCGATGTACTCTGCGTTTCTTTTGCTCGTTGAACCCTTGCGCCAAATCCCCATCCTTCGCTCTTTGCGCCGTCGTCTTCTCCATCGCCTTCTTCGCCTGCGATTCCGCGAATCCTTTTTTCCTCGTCAACTCCTCGAAACATTTTCTATCCACGTCGTCTTGGTCCACGTCCGTGCGAATAGCAGAACTCGCCGAACCGCCCGCGCTCGCTCCTCGCCCACCAGTCAAGCTCAAACTGCTAATCAAATTCCCAACCATATTTTGCTGCGCGCTCGTCATGTCAATCTTTTCGCTCGCGTTCGATGTCCCACTCCCTCGTCCGCCTCCTCCTCGTCCTGCTCCTCGTCCTCCGTTTCCTCCTCGTCCGTGTTCTGTGGTAGCGGTACTCTCTCTTCTTCGTTTCATCTTTTCCTCTTTTTCTTTTTGCATCTTGACTTTCTCTTTGCTCATTTCTTTCTGGCCGTTCTGGTGGCCACCGCCGCCGGTGCGTCGACCGCCGCCTCTGTTTGGACCCATTTTATGTGCCCCGCTTCGCGTTTGTGGTGTTTATCTCACGACCGAGAGAGAGTAAAAGAGAGATGTCATGCGTTTATGCGCACCCTTTTCGGGTGTTTTTTGTGTGGTTTTGTCTCAAAATCTCCTCATTACTTCCCCAAACGAACCGTGCGCTCCTTTGCGGAAAACTCGGAGAGAAAAGCGCGCGATTCGAAGGACGAAGAAGCGGACCCTTCGAGGGAGCGTCAGACAGGAATCCGCGGGCTTTTCTGCGCTCTCGTTCTTTCTCTCTCACAATAGAGTTGTTGTGTAGTAAAAATCCTTTCGATTGAATTCCTCTCGTCCGCGCAAAACGCTCTTCGCGAAGAATGAGTTCCTTCACGTCCGCGTGCTCCTCGATCGATTTCGGGTTCTCTCAGTGCTTCGGAGGATGGCAAAACGCTTCCGTCGAAGTAAAACTTTCCGCGGGGCAAAGTTTCCCCGCGACCGCGACGGGAATGGACGTGACCGAATCGGTGTCCGATTTGGCGTCGAAAACGTTTATTCTCACCGGAGCGACGGGGACGTTGGGGAGAGCGTGCGCGAAAATTTTACGCGCGAGAGGGTGCAAACTGATATTCGCGAGCAGAGACGTGGAGAAAGCGAGCGCGTTCGTGGGAGAGATGGAGAAGGAAGACTTTGAAGGAGAGGATGAAGGAGATGATGATGAGGATGAGGATGATGAAGAAGAAAAGGACGAAGAGAAAGAGGCGGACGAGGAGAAGCCAAAGAAGAAGAAGAAGAAGAAGAAGGTAACGATGAAAGAAGTGACGATATTGAAGTGCGATTTGAGTTCAGTGCACTCGGTGAAGTCTTTTTGCCGAGAGTTTCAAAAGTTAGCGTTGCCTTTGCATGGGATTTTGTGCTTAGCGGGGGTGGTCGTGCAACCGTTTGCGTTGACGAAACCGGACGGGGTGGAGACGCACTTCGCGATTAACCATCTGAGTCACTACGCCATGGTGTCGTTTTTGAGCGACGAGTTGACGAGGACCGCGGCGGTTGCCGGAAACGACGGGAAGGTGGTGTTGGTGTCGAGCAACGCGCACCATTGGTCGTATCGAGTGCGAAGAGGGACGACGAAACCGAGTCGAGGGATTGATTTTGAGAATTTAAATAGCTCGTATGGGTATTCAGCGATTAACAGTTACGGACAATCGAAATTGTGTCCAATTTTACACGCGTGGAGAATTTCGGAAACGGTGAATGGCGTGAGAGCGTTTGCGGTGAATCCAGGGCAGTTTGGCGAGGAGTTGTCGAAACAGTTTGGGGAATATTTCGGAGGATCTATCGTACACTCGTTGGTGGCGCCGTTTACAAAGGTCAGCGTAGAAGTAGCTTCGGCGACGGTTTTGTTGTGTTTGACGAATAGTGGGTTACCTCCAGGGGTATATTATAGCGAGTGTAAGCCGACGAGGAGTTCGTTACCTTCGAGAGATCCGAGGTTGGCGACGCAGTTGTGCGACGAGAGCGACGAGATGATTCGAGAGATATTAGCAAAGAAACATGTAGAATTTAGCGGAGAGAATGAATCTGGCGGTGGCGGTGGAGGAGGGAGTGATTCTCCAAAGGTCCCGCGGTCGCCCGGAGGGATGGTGATGATGACTTCGCCGGCAAAAATGAGCATCGGAGGAGATTCCCCGAGAGGGATGAAGTAAACTCACTAAGGTACGAGCGAGTTAAAATGTTTTCCTTCTCTTGTTTTTTTTCTTTTTCGGCTGATGTATCTAGGATCCGAGGCGCTCAAAGAATGCTCGATATCCCTCAAAATTTAGCCAACATAAAACTGGTTTCAGCGACGACTTGCGACGAGCGGAGGTTGAATCACGACAACCTTTGTTCTACTTTTACTGTCTCGCATATTTGATTTCAACAACCCTCTATTTTATTTTCTTATCTATATAAAGTTTAACTCACCTTTAGTTTTCTTCTTCTATTTCTCTTTCTCCTAGAGTTGTAAAAAACGTGCGAAGCAAATATGACAGCCATAACGCTCACAACAAACGTGACGGCATCCACATCTGGAATTTCTAATAACGCGGGCGTCTCTTTTTCGTAATCTATCGGTCCAGCCATGTTTAGGAGTCCCTCAATTTCAGGGGAACCGAGATGCGTTGGCGGCAGTAGCTCGCCGAGATTCTTCCGCACGTAAACATCATCGCCTTCTTCTTTTTTCGGCGCGAAATCGTACTCAAACATCGATATTCTCAGATAGGTCGTCGCATTCATGTGCTTTTGCATGGACGGGTCTAATATTTTCCAAACCTCTGGCGACTTTTGTAATATGCGAATGATAAACATTGAAAACCACCGGTAACGGGCATCTTGAAAGACGCCGTCGCCTCTTAAAGCTGCAAACCACATTTGCCAATCCAATCTCGGTTGATGAGGTGCTACAAATGACGGACGTTTTTTCACGTTGCCCGGCTTATACTTAAACGTGAGTTCGGTCCATTCCACATCCTCGACTTTGTCGGCGTCGGGCGCAATCTCGAAAATAATTTCGCGGCGCGCAACTTTTCCGTCTTCGCCGACCCCGGTCATCGAGCGAAACAATCCATATCCGGAAGAAATGCGTCTCAGAGGCGTTGGCATGTGTCGCTGTATCGAGCTCGTCGCCGTATCGAGAAACTCAGCGTTGGCCCGGAGCAAAGGATGCGCCTTTGCAATTTGTTTGTTCGGCGCAATCTCTCGCATCGGCGCCGTTACGACGAGCAAGTACGCCATCAACAAAACGTCGCGACATCTCCGCAACGTGAAAATCTTAAAACTCTCTTCGTTATTTTCTTTTTCCTTCTTCGTTGCTTTCGCCAGAAATCCGCGATATGCATACGTCAAAGGTACGGCAATTAAAATCAAATACGTTCTCGATACAGGAACTGCGACGTCGAGGAACTTTGTCAAGCGTTTATTCACATTCTTCGAGGACGCGCGAAGTTTCACGCCATCTTTACCCGGTGCAAACATGTTCACCGTGCATATAATGAAAAACAGAAGCGAGAGATGCGTCGCAATCATAGCCATCGAGTGTTGCAACACGGGCAAGGCTTTTGCTTTGTTCTTTTCGAGCGTGCGAGCGGCTTCTCCATCATTACCTTTATCTTCTTCTTTCTCGTCGACCGTCTTCACCACCTTCCTCTCGCCGCCGGCGAAGCTCGCCATCGATAACACGATCGTCAAAAGATTGAAATACGCGTAGTTCCCACTCAATATAATGCCAACCTGAAACAAAATCTGCCCTAAACACGCTGCTCTTCTCGCCATTTTTGTCGGCGCGATGATCAGAAACGCCATCGGTCCTTCCGCGACGTACGTCAACGCCACGCCAATCTTCTTGTACCTCGGACTCACCCCGTTGGCAATCAATCGAGACAACCCAGTCGGCAACGGCTGCGTCGCGAAGTGATACTCCAACGCGGTCAATTTTAACCACGTTTTGCACTTCGATTGAATTTTCACGCAGCCGCTCATCAGCATCAATTTGTACAGAATCGCTCGCGGGATCCACGCATATTGCGCGTCCTCGTTCTCCTCCTCGACCGAACTCGTCCTCTTCCTCGATGGAAATAACACCGCGCCAACCGCGCATCCGATCCCGCACTCCAAGAGTAAAACATCCCACTGAAAAGAGAGAAACGCGTCTCCAATATCCACCATCGACCCGTACGTCCAAACCAAGAACGCGAAATGGTACCATTTTCTTCTCCCGCCGCCTCCTCTTCCTCCTCTTCCTCGTCCATCCACCATCAACCAATAAAATGTCACCGTGACCCCTAGATACAAAACGCATTGCATGAATTTCTCGTACGAGTGAAACCGCAACGAAGCAGCCAACCAGACGACGTTATAGTTTGTCTTTCGCATCAAATCGAACGTCTTGCGATAAAGCGCCGCGAAACTTCTTCCCTGCGCTGCTGCTGAATCAACATTATCTGAAGACGATATCGTTGAGAATAACAGCCCCTCGTCGTTTAACTGTTTCAAAGGGACGAGGCCATTCTTACCGTACAACGCGGCAAACTGGCCCTCGGAAACGAGCGAGATGAACGCGAGAAGGAAACAGAGGAGGACGCCGGATTCGAACAGGGCGCGAGACGACGGCATCTGCTCGTCGTCGTCGTCGTCGTCGCGGAAGTTTTTGCTTTTGTGTATGCGGGCGAAGAAGCGGGGGGAATTTTTCTGTTGTTTTTACTCTTAGAACACATTTGACTGTAGTATAACTAACACTAAAAGGCTAGAAAAGAGCTAATGAACATTACGCATGTGCCTTTGCAAAGTATTAGATTGACTAAATCGCTTCTCGCACACATCGCATTCATACGGTTTCTCTTTCGTGTGAATACGCTTGTGTCTTGTCAAATTACCAGATGTATGAAAAGCTTTATCGCACACATCACATTCGTACGGCTTCTCGTTCGTGTGAATACGCATGTGCCTTTGTAAAACATTAGAATAACGAAAACGCTTCTCGCAAACATCACACTCGTACGGTTTCTCGTTCGTGTGAATACGCATGTGGGTTTTCAAATGACCAGAATCACTAAAAGCTTTATCGCACACATCACACTCGTACGGTCTCTCGTTCGTGTGAATACGCATGTGTCTGGCCAACTTGGATGGATATTGAAACACCTTCTCGCAAACATCGCATTCATGTTGTTGCGTTCTCTTTCTCTTCCATCCTTTCCTAACAGTCATCTCTTCTTCTCGTATCTGTTCGTCCATCTCATCATCATAATCATAATCAGGTATTCTCAAACACAACACTCGTTCTTCTTCTTCTTCTTCTCGAAACTCTCGCGCTTCTCGCTCCTCTCTGTCGCTCGCGACCACCACCGTCCTCGCGTTTTCCGCGCGTTTCGG